>Ga0210384_10000259_pt1 | contig 83859 bp, 73 predicted proteins | sample IncBWH2MmetaG_FD_160574 | JGI IMG/M metagenome (GOLD analysis project Ga0210384, IMG submission 160574) | Forest soil microbial communities from Barre Woods Harvard Forest LTER site, Petersham, Massachusetts, United States - Inc-BW-H-2-M | ecosystem: Environmental > Terrestrial > Soil >... | reverse complement strand
AGTAGTGGCAGGAGCTATTAGACGCGGCGCTTCCATCGCCGAGATCCGCTACGGCGTTTTCCTCAGGCTCCGATTTCTGGCTTAAATAACAGCCGTGCTACCGTTAGAATCTGCCAGCGCGTTCGCGCTCCCACATGGAAAAAATACTCATTGCGGTCGGTAGCACGCGGCGACCAAAGCTCAGCGCGGTAACCGAGGCACTCCAAGCATTCGGACCGGTGCTGGGCCTCGGCGCGGAATTTGAAGTGGTCGGCTTCGAGGTGGAAAGTGGCGTTAGCCACACGCCCGCGTCGCGCGGCGAGCTGATGCGCGGGGCTCGCCTGCGAGCGGAAACTTTGGTGGGCCTTGCGAAAGAGAAGAAAGAGGCCTGGCGCTATTTTGTGGGTCTCGAAGGCGGTCTGGACGTGGTGCCGGAGGACGCTGGCCAGCGCGTGTTCCTGGAGAGTTGGGCCTACGTCACGGACGGCGCCCGCGGGCACTATGGCCGCTCCGGTGGCGTTGAAGTTCCCGCGGCGCTCGCTCAGGAAGTTCTCGAGCGCGGCGTAGAGCTATCTGTGGCCATCGACCGTTTCGCTGGTGCCGTCGGAATTCGCGATGCCCAGGGTGCTTGGGGCGTACTTTCGGGAAACTTGATCACCCGCCAGGAGGCCTTCCGCGTAGCCGTGGTCGCCGCGTTCGCCCCGTTCTACAATGCAAAGATGTATCGCACGGCAGCCGTAGCGAGTTAAAGTGTTATTGGCGGGGCACCGCGAACCGCCAGGGGCGGCTCTCGCGAGGAGAAACAGCGTGGACATCGTCAAGGGCAATATGGGCTGGATCGAAGTGGTCGTCGGCCCGATGTTTTCCGGCAAGAGCGAAGAGCTGATCCGCCGCCTCCGCCGCGCCGAAATCGCCCGCCAGCGCGTGCAGATTTTCAAGCCGGCCATTGACGAACGCTACGCCGCCAACGAAATCATCTCGCACTCCGGCCTGGGAATTCCTTCCGACAATGTGATGAAGGCCTCCGAGATCATCGAGAAAGTCCAGCCGCGCACGGAGGTAGTCGGCATCGATGAAGCGCAATTCCTGGGAGACGAAGTCGTCGACGTGTGCACCAAGCTGGCCAACCTCGGCAAGCGGGTCATCGTCACCGGTCTCGACACCGATTACCGCGGGCGCCCTTTCGAGCCCATGCCGCGGCTGCTGGCCATCGCCGAAGAGATCATTAAGCTCCTGGCCATCTGTGTGCGCTGCGGCAATCCCGCGGTGCACACGCAGCGTCTCGTCGAGAGCGAAGAGCTGATCGTCGTCGGCGCCACCGGTATGTACGAAGCTCGCTGCCGCCGCTGCTTCGAGCCCAACCCCGCTTTAGCCCAAGAGAAAAAAGACGGCCCGCTGCTCATGGTTCGAAACCGCGCCGCTGGGGCTACAAACTCCTAGGTCGCATCCCCGTTCTGAATGACCGCACGGTTGTGAGGGCGCCGGCCAGCATTTCAAAGCGCCCTGATGTTGCCTCTCTCTTCGCATCGGCCCTTGCACTCTCTTGAGCTTGCTTGGTTCTTCCTCCAAACTGGTCCGACTGGCGGTTCGGCCGAAGTTTAGCCAATGGATGACCATGCGAATCGAATCCAAAGCACCTACGCGTGTCGATCTTGCGGGCGGAACGCTTGATATCTGGCCGCTCTATTTGTTTCATCCCGGCGCGGTCACTGTAAACGCCGCGATCACGCGCTACGCCTCTTGCGCTATCGACCAGCATCCCCAAGGCGACAACCGCATCCAGCTTATTTCCCGCGACACGGAACGTGAAGAATGCTTCGACTCCTTTGGCGCCCTGGTGAAAGGGAAGCGTTATCGCCTTCCCTTGCTCGCCGAGATCGTCAAATTCTTCCAGCCTTTGGGAGGCTTCACCCTGATCACGGACTCCGAAGCGCCCGCAGGTGCGGGAATCGGCGGCTCCAGCGCGATGGCCGTGGCCATTTGTGCCGCGCTCGACCGCTTCACCGGAGCCGGCAAGAGCCGCGCCGACTGGATCCACATCAGCCGCGATGCCGAAGCCATTGTCATCCGCGTCCCCACCGGTACGCAGGACCACTACCCTCCGGCATTCGGTGGCGCCGCCGCCATCGAGCTGCCCCCGGGCGGCGAGCACCGCACCGAACTGCGCGTCGATCTCTCCGAACTCGAGCGCCGCCTCGTTCTTTGCTACACCGGCAAGCCGCGCAAGTCCGCCATCAACAATTGGGACGTCTTTCAGAAGCACATCAATGGCAACGCCAAGGTCCACCACAACCTCTCGCGCATTTCCGCGGTTGCCCAGCTGTTGCGCGGCGCGCTGGAAAGCTCCGATTGGAGCGAAGCCGGTCGGCTGATGCGCGAGGAATGGAGCTTCCGCAAGAAGAACCTGCCCACCATCTCCACCAAGACCATCGACCGCATTGTCGAAGGCACCCGCCGCAAGGGCGCTTTGGCTGGAAAGGTCTGCGGCGCCGGCGGCGGCGGTTGCGTCGTTCTCTTGATCGATCCAGATGCCCGAGAGCGGGTGGAGGCCGCCGTAGTCGAAGCCGGCGGAGAAGTCCTGCCCATGAAGATCGACCGCCCGGGAGTCCAGGTTAAAGTCTCCTGAGTAAGGACCAGGGCCGCCAGGCCCGCAGGCATCTAGTATCTGTTCAGCAGGCTCTAAGCATCATAGAATAGGGACATACCGGCCCGTTGGGAGGCCGATCCCTGAATCTATGTCGAATTGGCTTGCTATTGCGCTATCTGTCGTTCTGTTCGTCGGTGCCGACGTGCCCGGGGTAGAGCGTCTGCATCCGGCTCCTGGTTCCGGCCCGACGTTTTCTCCAGACGATGAGATCTCGCTTTTTCCTGGCGCGGTTCCCGCGGCAGATAATCAGGCGCAGCCCAGCCAGCAAAATAAGCCCAAGAGCGCGACCTTGCAGGACGCGTCCAAGCTGGAACTCATCCGCTACGTCTCCGGAGAATTCGCCAAGGCCATCAAGCCGCTTCCCGCCGGGAAGGAGGGCTTTCTGGTGTACGTGGGCAAGCCCGTGGCCTTCGATCAGTTGGACCGCGCGGTGGCTACTCACGGCGCCGCCGTAAATTCGGGCGACCATGTGCAAATCACCAAGCTGGACTTTCACGAGCACACCATCGTTGTCGATGTGAATGGCGGCGGGCGCGGCAAGAAAGGCAGTTGGCGCGATCATGTTCAGATTGGCATGGGCGGCGCTCCGACAATGTCCACGCAGACGACCACGCAGCAGGACAATGGCCCGCCGGGAATTAGGCCCGGCATGGGCAGCACGATCTTTCTGGAATTCACTAAAAGCGTTCCGGACCTCGCACCGGACGACCTAAAACAGTTGCTCTCGCCGTTTCTCGATTTCACCCGGCAGCGCTCCGCTTCGGTGCAGTGGGCCGACAGTCTCCCGCCAGAAATGAAAAAGGCCATTCAAGAGCGCCGCCCGGCCATCGGCATGGATCGCGAAGAGCTCATTGCCGCCATCGGCAAGCCCGAACACAAAGTCCGCGAGCGCGATTCCGAGGGCAACGAAATCGAGGATTGGATCTACGGCCAGCCCCCATCGAAAACCGTGTTCGTCCGCTTTCAAGGTGAGCGCGTTACAAGCATTAGACAGTACCCGCAGTAATTCTAGCCGCAGGGTCTCAATGTCTAAGAAAAAGACAAGCTGCAGCGCGTCGAATGGCTGCGGCTACTCGAGTCGGGAATTCTCGTCGCCGGACATGAACATTTCCATTTGTTGAGCTACTGACCATTTCTGATTGTGACCGTCGCGTAGACTAACAACGCCAGAATCCAAATTAGGACACTACCCACAAGTGGGTTGCGTTGACTTTTCTGCGCGTAGCCAATAGCATTTTAAGTTCCGCAGCGAGGCCTAACTCCCTTCTGGCCGAGCCGCAAATCACGACACTTCCAACGGAGGAAGAATGCCCATTAAGGTAGGCATCAACGGCTTCGGCCGCATCGGACGCAACATCATGCGCACCGCGCTGGACGACAAAGACATCCACTTCGTCGCCGTCAATGACGTCACCGATGCCGCCACGCTCGCGCACTTGCTAAAGTACGATTCCATCCTGGGCAATCTCCATCACCACGTGACCCACACGGACGACACGATCTCCGTCGAAGGCAAGAGCTTCAAAGTTTTCAAGACCAAAGATCCCGCGGAAATCGATTGGGCCTCCGTCGGCGCGGACATCGTCGTCGAATCCACCGGCCTGTTCACCAAGGGCGCCGACGCCAAGAAACACCTTCGCGCCCCGGTGAAGAAAGTCATCATCTCCGCGCCCGCCGACGGGCCGGATGCTACGTTCGTCCTCGGCGTCAACGACAACACCTACGAACCGGCGAAGCATCACGTGGTTTCGAACGCTTCGTGCACTACCAACTGCCTCGCTCCGGTCGCTAAGGTTTTGCAGGACACCTTTGGAATCAACAGCGGCACCATGACCACCATCCATTCCTACACGAACGACCAGAAGCTTCTCGATTTGCCGCATAAAGATCTGCGCCGCGCTCGCGCCGCTGCTATCAACATGATTCCCAGCTCCACCGGCGCCGCCAAGGCGCTCCACCTGGTCATTCCCGCGCTCAAGGGCAAGCTGGACGGCTACGCCATGCGCGTACCCACCCCGAATGTCAGCGTTGTGGACCTGACTGTTTTTCTCGAAAAGCCGGCTACCGTGGAATCCGTTAACGCCGCACTGAAAGCCGCCGCGCATGGCCCCATGAAGGGCATTCTCGGTTACACCGAAGAAGAGCTGGTCTCCGCCGATTTCAAGGGCAATCCCAATTCTTCGATCGTGGATGCCGGCTACACCAAAGTCGTCGGCGACCGTTGCGTGAAAGTTCTGGCCTGGTATGACAACGAGTGGGGTTATTCCTGCCGGTGCCGCGACCTGATCAAGCTCCTGGCCTCCAAATTTTAGTAGGGGGGCGGGACTTGCTCCGCTCGTTGGCGCGAGCCACAAATCAAATGAACAAGCTCACCATCAACGACCTCGACCTACGCGGCAAACGCGTCTTCATCCGCGCCGACTTCAACGTGCCTCTCAAGGATGGCGCCGTCACGGACGACACTCGCATCCGCGAAACGCTTCCCACACTCCGCCTCGCCATCCAAAAAAGCGGACGACTGGTCCTCGCCTCCCACCTTGGGCGGCCCAAAGGCGGGCCTGATTCCAAGTATTCGCTCGCCCCCGTCGCGAAAAAACTAGAAGAACTCCTTGAGAGGCCGGTGGTGTTCGCCAGCGACTGCGTCGGTTCCGACGCCGAGGCCAAGAGCAAAGCTCTCTCCGACGGCGGTGTCCTTCTCCTTGAAAACGTTCGCTTTCACCCGGAAGAAGAAAAGAACGACGAAGGTTTCTCCAAGCAGTTAGCCGTGCTCTGCGATGGCCTGTTCGTTTGCGATGCTTTCGGTTCCGCTCATCGCGCTCACGCATCGGTGGTCGGCATCACCCGTTTCGTCAAACAGTCCGCCGCCGGCTTGCTCATGGAAAGGGAACTCGCCTACCTCGGCAAAGCCCTCGCCAATCCCGCGCGCCCGTTTGTGGCTATTCTCGGCGGAGCAAAAGTCAGCGACAAGATCGAGGTTGTCGAAAATCTCATGAAGGTCGCCGATGCCATGCTCATCGGCGGCGGTATGGCGTACACCTTCGAGAAGGCCCAGGGTCTGGAGATCGGCAAATCGCTGGTCGAAGACGACAAGCTCGAACTGGCCAAACGCCTTCTCACCGAAGCCAAGCAGAAAAATTTCAAGCTCCTGCTTCCCGTCGATCACGTTGTCGCCCGCGAATTCAAGCCCGACGCCCCAGCCACCATCTGCGACGTCACCGCCACCCCGGCCGACCAAATGGGTCTCGACATCGGCCCCAAGACAGCGGCTGCTTATTCCGCCGAAATCGCCAAAGCCAAAACCATCGTCTGGAACGGCCCCATGGGCGTCTTCGAAATGCCCGCGTTCGCCAAGGGCACTCTGGAAATCGCAAAAGCCGTGTCCGCTGCCACCACCGCGGGCGCCACGTCCATCGTCGGCGGAGGCGATTCCGTAGCGGCCGTCCACCAATCTGGCGTGGCCAACAAAATCTCCCACATTTCCACCGGTGGCGGCGCCTCCCTGGAATTCCTCGGCGGCCGCAAGCTCCCCGGCGTAGAAGCCCTAACCAACAAATGACCTCACTCCTCCTTTCCGCAATCTCTGCGAACTCTGTGTCTCTGCGTTACGCTTCTCCTGGTGTTTCTCTCTCGCTTTCTCCGAGGCCGTGGAGGACCCAATGCGCCGCTGCGTAATCGCCGGCAACTGGAAAATGTTCAAGACCCTGGCGGACACCCGCGCCTTCTTCTCCGCCTTCGTCCCGCTAGTCGCAACCGCGGATCACTGCGACATCGTGATCGCTCCGCCCTTCACCGCCATCTCCACCGCTGTCGAAGCCACTAAGAACACCAACATCGCTGTCTCCGGTCAGAACGTCTCCTGGAGCAAAGAAGGTGCCTTCACCGGCGAAGTCTCCGCCTCCATGCTCGCGGAAGCCGGTTGCCGTTACGTCATTGTCGGCCACTCCGAGCGCCGCCAGCTTTTCCGCGAAACCGACGACAACGTTGCCAAGAAATCTCTGATGGCGCTCTCCGTCGGCCTCATCCCCATCGTCTGCGTCGGCGAAACCGACGAGGAGCGCTCCGCCGGTCTCGAAAAGGAAGTCCTGAAGCGCCAGTTCACGGGTGGCCCCGGCGCGTTGACCCACGACGAATTCTCCCGTATTCTGTTGGCATACGAACCGATCTGGGCCATTGGCACGGGTAAGACCGCGACTCCAGAAATCGCCGCCACCGCTCATCGGTTTCTCCGCCAATGCGCGGCGGAGCAGTTCTCCCCCGCACACGCCTCCGCTCTGCGGATTCTGTATGGCGGCAGCGTCAAGCCCGACAACATTAAGGGATTGATGGCCCAGGAAGAACTGGATGGTGCGCTCGTAGGCGGCGCCAGCCTGGACGCCAAGTCGTTCGCCAGCATCGTTAAAGATTGGCAGTAGCGGCGCTTAGTCTTAAAGCAGGGAGAAAGAAATGCAAGGAATGCCAGGTTGGATGAAGTGGGCCATAGCGCTGCTGATCGGCATCGCCATTATCGTTCTCGGCTTCAAGTACGCCGGCTGGCTGCTGACCTCATTTTTCGTATTGAACTGCCTCGTTCTTATCATCGTGGTATTGCTGCAAAGCGGCAAAGCCGCCGATCTCGCCGGCGCCTTCGGCGGCGCAGGCAGCCAGACCGCCTTCGGCCCCCGCGGCGCAGCCACTATTCTTTCGCAGGCGACCACGTGGTGCGCCATCATGTTCATGATCTGCGCCATGGCCCTCGTTCTGCGCACAGACAAAGCTAGCGATCAGGGTGGCTCGATCCTGCAAAAAGTCTCCAAGCCAGCTCCTAAGCCCGCCGCTCCGGCCGCCTCAACACCAGCGAAGCCGTCGGCCGTGACGCCGCAAACACCAGCACCGCAATCCAACACTGCCCCGGCAGCCCAACCGCCCGCATCGCAGCCTCCGGCGCAACCGAAAAAGCTATAGCCGGGCGGCCGTGTCCGAGCGTTATGTAGGCGCTGGGCTTTAGCCCGGCGTCCGGCCAAATCTCTTTCGACAGGCTTAGGTATTGGTTAATCCGGGCGGGAAATCCTCGGCGGACGTTGCAATAAATCCAAAACGCAATCACCACAACAACCTAACCGCCCTAGCCCTCTTATTGGATGGTGCGGTCGAGAGGACTCGAACCTCCACGGTATTACTACCGCCAGCACCTCAAGCTGGTGCGTCTGCCAGTTCCGCCACGACCGCACATCGCCAAAGATTATAAACGATAAATGAATCCGTTGCGAATCGTCCCCGAGAACGCCAATCTCCCGATTGGCGTTCGGGTCAAGGTTATCCGGCGGAGCCGCGTTTCCAGATGGCGCAGCCGTGGACGTCTGCGGCACTTTGAAAACCGACACAACCCGTGCGCCCACTCCTTCTACACGCTCGCCCTCCCATGTATCATCTATCCCCGTGAACATCCACCTCAGCCCCGTCGAAGCTCGCGTATTGGGCGCCCTCGTCGAAAAAGAAGTCACCACTCCCGAATATTACCCGCTCTCCCTCAACGCGCTCCTCAACGCCTGCAACCAAAAATCCAATCGCGAACCCATCACCAACCTCGACGAAGACGCCGTCCGCCGCGCTCTCCACTCCCTCGACCAACTCGGCCTGGCCCGCTCCGCCGCCACCGACGGCCGCGTCCCCAAGTTCGAGCATCGCCTCCAGGAAGCCTTCAACTTCTATCGCCACGAAATCGCCCTCCTCTGCGTCCTGCTCCTCCGCGGCCCGCAAACTCCCGGTGAACTGCGCACCCGCTGCGAGCGCCTCTACCAATTCGACGACCTCAGCGCCGTCCACTCCGCCCTCAACCTGCTGATGAAACGCGATCCTCCGCTGGTCACCGTCCTCCCCCGCCCGCCCGGCACCAAGGAAGCCCGTTACGCCCATCTTCTCTCCGGCGACGTCCAAGAAACGCCGGCGCAGTCCTCCTCTGCCGAGCTTTCGACACCAGAATCGCCCGCCGGCGCCCTTGGCCTCGATCGCATCGCCCGCCTGGAAGATGAAGTCGCCGCCATCCGCAACGAGCTCGCCGACCTAAAAAACCAGCTCGCAACGTTCCAAAAACAGTTCCAATAGTCGCCCGCGAATATCCCATTCATTTCCCAAAATTGCCGTCTCCGCCGCGCAAATCAGCACCCAAAATCGCCTCATTTTCTTGCCGCGACCATTCAGCTAACCCCCGGTACTGGAGGTACTTAAGTAGCATTTTGCCCAGAACTTCCTTCCGGTACGTCTAGCACCAATGGGGGATGGACGCTGAAATGCACCCGCTGCTACTCTCCATCTCAAGAGAACGCTCAGCATAGGCGCAGGGAATCCCGATGAAGAAAAATTTAGCGTTAGTGGTTCTGTTCGTATCGTTCGGGCTCCTCCTCGTCGCCGCAAACGACCGCGGCGCGCCAAAGCACCCAACTCTCAAGAATGACGCCTCCTCCTCCGAGCGTTCCGACCCTGCTCTCGCGACCAAACCCGCGCCTTCCTCGGACCCGCACGCCCTCCCGGTCTCCTTCCGCCCGCTCAACTTCGCTCTTCTCCGCGGCGGCTTTACGACCTCGGACGAATTCTTCGCGCGCGTGCAAGCCGACCCCATCCTGAGTTCCTTCTACGGCGCCTGCTCCGAGAAAAACGTCGCCATGAAGCCGCTCGCCGAAGACATCCTGGTCTTCAGCACCTTCCGTCGCGGCAACCAGATCAAGTGGGCCAGCAAGCCGTTGCTCGTTCGCAAGGGCGAGTACGTCCTTACCTTTTGCGGCAAGACGGTGCTGGCTCGCTGCGCCAATTTGATCAGTTGGACGCCCATGCAACCCAGTGAAGACGTTCCCCCCAGTCTTCGGGAAATCCCCTCCGAGGTGATGAGCAATCCCGCCACTATCGTGCCCACCACCCCGGAAATCCATTCCGCGCCCGCCGTGCTGGCGGCGGCTGCCGCGCCTCTGGCGTCATCGTCGCGTCGTTTCTTTTTCGTTCCTCCCGTCTACATTCCGTCTTCCTCGGGACGCTCCGTGGCGCCCCCGGCGGCCGCGGTAGTTGGCCTCGAAAGCGACGAGTTCTCCGGCCATCAAGCCCTCTTCACGCTCCTGATCGGCTTCTTCGTCATCGGGCTCCTGAAGCTCCTTACTCGATGAAAACCAGCGGGTACATTCTCGCGCTGCTCCTCGCCCTCTTCATCGTCGGCGTGCCCAACTACATTCGCATCCATTGGACGACGCTCGGCCCGCACTGGGCCAGCGCCGCCTCCTACTTCGTCCCCGGTTCCCACGCCGAAGCGAACCACATCATCACCCCGGTGGCCGATGTAACCGTCAACGCCCTATGCTCCGGTGCCGAGAACATTCAGATTTTCTCGATGCTCTTCGCCACCGTCTTCTTGATGAACTGGAAGCGCATGCAAGGCTGGAAGCCAGTCGCGCTCTACCTGGCGTCCCTAGTAGCCCTGGCGGTAATCAACTTGGCCCGCATCGTAGCCATAGCCATCCGCGGCACAGAAACCCACTACGGCCTCTCCAGCGTAGTCACCCTCGTCCTCCTCGTCCTAATCGTCTGGAAAGTAAAATGGCTCCGTCCAGCTCAGGCGTAGCCGCTTAGCTTATATGTAGGCGCTGGGCTTCAGCCCGGCGAGTCCATTCATCCTCTGCAGGTCCTGCTCTGCGTCCTCTGTGCCCTCTGTGTTAAATTCCTTTCCCTCTGTCAACTCATCCACCTGGAGGAACCCATGCCAACACCACCACCCAAATTCACCGCCCAAGACCTGATCGGCGACATCGCCCCCAAGCTCGCCGAACTCACCGACAAAGTCCTCTACGCCGACATCTGGGAGCGCCCCGGCCTCCCCAAGCGCGACCGCAGCCTCATCACCGTAGCCGCACTGGTCGCCCTCAACCGCACCCAACAACTCCCCTTTCACCTCCAACTAGCCCTCGATAACGGCGTCACCCAGGAAGAACTCGTTGAGCTCATGACCCACCTGGCCTTCTACTCCGGCTGGCCCACCGCCATGTCCGCCCTCCTCGCCGCCAAAGACGTCTTCCACCCGCAAAAATAATCGACCAGGGTTCTGCCTCCTTTAGTGCCGCTCCTCCCGTAACTTGTACAGGCGAGTTCAGCTCGCCGTCTTGCCTCTTCGCTCAGGGCGGAGCCTTGGCACGCCTGCCGCACTTCATGATCCGCACCGCAACCCGGCTTCATTGGCGGGAACTAATTTTCAAATACGTGTCGTACAGGACATACAGAGCCAGGACAGGGCGCGCATATTCACATCTACTGGGATTCCGCATTTGAGGCGTCTCGGGATTGGGGGATTTACGTTATGCAACGCATGAATCGATACGTCGGCTCACTGTTTTTGGCCGCTGCCATTGCCGCGCCAGCTCTCGTGGTTACTGAAGCCCAAGCGCAAGAGGCCAACGTGCAAGTCCGGGTCTACGACCGCGACCACCGTGACTACCACAACTGGGACGACCGCGAAGACCGTGCCTACAGGAATTACTTGGGTGAACAGCATCGGGAGTATCGCGAGTACAACCAGCAAAACCACAAAGAGCAGAAACATTACTGGAATTGGCGCCACAGTCATCCAGACCACGATTAAAGAAGACGCTCAGCGCCAACGCCAGAGAACTTAGGGGCCCACACGCGGCTGCGTCACCAGCAACCGCGAGTGGGTCTCTTTGTCGGCTGCTTCGGCCACTACCACCCTGTAGCGCAGCCGCCGTCCCCGCAGTCCTGCGGTTTTTTCCCTCCTTCATGCTCCCTCCCCGTTCTCGCGTCGATGCCTTCCACCACCTCGTCTTAACTCTTCACCCGCCTCGTTCCCTCTACCGCACTGGTGGTACCATGCCCTGCCAAGAAAGCCTGGAGTCCGCAATGCACGCGAACGAATATCCCGTTTCCGCGCCTGCTTCCGTTCCGTCTTGGCTCAAGTCCGGTCGCGTCTTGTCCGTCGACATCCTGCGCGGCATCATCCTCGCGGTCATGGCCCTCGATCACACTCGCGACTACTTCACCAACCTTCCCTTTGAGCCGGAAGACATGGCGCACTCCTGGGGAGCTTTGTTCTTCACCCGCTGGATCACCCATTTCTGCGCGCCCCTGTTTTCGTTTCTCGCCGGTACGGGCGCCTACCTTTCCCTGTCGGGCGGCAAATCGAAGAGCCAGATCTCGCGCTTCTTGCTCACCAGGGGTCTCTGGCTCGTCGTGTTGGAATACACCGCCGTCGGCTTCGGCTGGGCGTTCGTGTTTCCGTTCGGCTTCGCGCAGACCATTTGGTCGCTGGGCTGGTCGATGGTGGCGCTCTCACTGCTCGTCTGGCTGCCGGTACGCTGGATCGGCGGAATTGGCGTCGCCATGATCGCGCTGCATAACTTGGCCGACCGCCTCGTCCCCGCGCAATTCGGCAGCCTCGGCTGGCTTTGGATAATTCTGCACTACCCGGACCTGATACCGCTGATTTCGCACAAATTTTCCCTCATCGTTGCCTATCCCCTGATTCCCTGGATTGGCGTGATGGCCGCAGGTTATGCTTTTGGCGCCATCGTGAGGCTGCCGCCGGAGAGGCGTCAGCGCGTAATGCTCATCCTCGGCGCCTCCACAACCTTGGCTTTCCTGATCCTGCGCGACCCGAATCTCTACGGCAACGCTCCCATCTGGGAACATACCCCGCCGGTTCAGCTTGCTGAATCCAACGGCCCCTGGCGTGTGCAGTCCACGCCGATAATGACCGTTGCCTCGTTCTTGAACGTGCAAAAATATCCGCCGTCACTCGACTACCTGCTGATGACCCTCGGCCCGGGGCTGATCGCTCTCGCCGCCTTCGACCGCCGCGCCGCTACCCGCGGCCCCGGCCCCGTGATGCGATTTTTTCTCGTGTTCGGCCGCGTGCCGATGTTCTTCTATCTCTGCCATATTTACGCCATTCATCTGTTGGCCATTCTGGTTGCCTGGCTTTCGCATCAGCCAGCCTCCTGGCTCATCCACGGAGCGATGTTCTTCAACGCCATCCCGCCCGGCTATGGCCACGCCCTCCCGTTCGTTTACCTTATGTGGTTTGTCGTGATCGCCTTGCTCTATTTCCCCTGCCGCTCCTACGCCGGACTAAAAGCCCGCCGCAAAGACTGGTGGCTCAGCTACCTGTGAAGATCCTCGCAATCCGCAAGCCCAATCCGACTTCGGGCGTGCCTGTAGAAACAGCTTAGCTCGTAGGAGCACAGGCTGTAGCCTATGCCACCAGAGGAGCTGTTCGCACGACCCTGCCGTTGCCTCGGCCTGCCCTCAAAGCCGCCCAATCCCTCGCTACTTCCGATCTCCCCTTGAATTTCCTACCGAAATGTAATGTATTGAGTGCTGCTCCCGAGGCCTCGGTTTCGTCCTCGGCGACTAGAGGTCTATCCTAACGGGCATGGTCACTTACGACAGCGGCGCAAACGCACCGGAAACACCGCGGCCCGGTTTTCTAGCCCGCCACGTCTTCACCCCGCGACGCACCAATCACAAGACCATTGGTTTGAACTATCTCTGGCTGGCGCTCTTCAGCGTTTTTCTTGGCATGATCATGTCGCTGGTCATGCGCATCCACTTGGTGTGGCCAGGAGTGCAACTTCCGCTCCTCTCCGGCCTCGGTAATACGCCGGAGCGCTACGCCGCCCTCACCATGCTGCACGGTTCCCTGATGGTCTTCATGGTTCTGACGGCCGCGCCGCAGGCGGGCTTCGGCAACTATTTCCTTCCCATCCAGATCGGCGCGCGAGACATGGCCTTTCCGACGCTCAACCTGCTGGCCTTTTGGGCCACCGCAGCATCAATGTTCGGAATGACCGCCGCGTTTTTCCTTCGACCCGAAAGCAGCATTACGCTATGGGTCGCCAGCGTCGCGCTCTTCTGCGCAGCTTCCCTCGCCAACGCGCTCAATTTCAGCGTCACCACCATCGATTTGCGCGCCCAGGGCATGACTCTCCCTCGCCTCCCGATCACCGTGTGGGCTTGGTTCATCAACGCCATACTCAGTATGCTCATCTTCAGCATTCTGCTTGCCGCCTGCGCCTGCATTCTCTCCGGCCGTCTTCTAGGCGGCGCGTTTTTCTCCCTGCCTGTCCTGCCGGCGTCTCTCGCCGCCTTGGCCGCTTCCTGGAACGGCCAGCGCCTGTTCTGGTTTTTCGCGCAAGCCGAAGTCTACGTCGCCATGCTGCCGTGTTTCGGCATCGTCACGCATCTTCTCGCCACGTTTTCGCGCAAGCCCGTTTGGAGGGAACGCACCGTAGTTCTGGCCCTGTGTGCCGTCGGCCTGTTCGGTTTCTGCGTCTGGGGCCAGCACATGTTCTCCAGCGGCATGAACCCGTATTCGCCTCTGGTTTTCTCGGTGCTGGCAGCCTCCCTGGGTTTGCCCGCCTCCATTCTTCTCATGAGCTGGTTCGCCACGCTGTGGAATGGGCGCGTTCAGTTAACCACCGCGATGCTCTTCATCCTGGGTTTCATTTCGCTGTTTCTCGCAGGCGGCATCTCCGGACTCTTCCTCGCACGCCAGGATCTGTCCGCAGCCTCGGTGAGCGACGATTTCATCACCGGGCATTTTCACTTGGTGATGGGCGTTGCCGCCACGTTTGCCCTTCTGGGCGCCCTGTTTTTCTGGTTTCCCAAGATGTTCGGCCGCCGCCTAGACGAACGCCTCGGCAAAATCCATTTCTGGCTGACCTTCGCCGGTGTCTACAGCGTGTTCATGCCCATGCATTGGCTCGGGTTGATCGCCCACTCGCGCCTCTCGCCCGGAACCACGCTGGCCGTTGTCGCCGCCGCGGGTTCCTCGGTTCGATCGTTTGTAACCATCGCGATGCTTCTCACCATCGCCGCCCAGGCCGTATTTCTCTTCAATCTTGTCTGGAGTCTCCTACGCGGCGAGAAAGCCACCCAGGAAAATCCCTGGCGGGCCACCACCCTCGAATGGTCGCTGCCGTCCCCGTCTCCCGTCGAAAACTTCGCCGGCTACGAACCGGTGGTCTATCGTGGAGCCTACGAATTCAAGGCGCCAAGCGACGCGGAAGACTTCGCGCTACAACACGTCCCACCGACCTACCATGAGTCAGCATCTCGAACCGCGCAAGAAACTGGGCTCGCTGGTAGCCGCCTGGTCGATGGCCTTCAAGGAGGTTCGGCTTGAGCATGAGCATTGGCGCAAAAATCTGTAGCCGTCCTCTTCAGAGGGCGGGCTTTAGACGCAGCCTAATTCAGATGTGTCCGTGGACACAGGGTTTACACGCATCTTAGTTCAGACGTGAACGTGAAAAAGGAATTATGCCCGCCACCCGCGTAGTTGACGACATCGAGCTAATCATCGAAGACATCGGTGGCGGCGGAGGAAATCGCCCGCCCGCCGGTGGTGACGGCGGCGAGGGCGACAAACGCCGCCGCCCGGGTCCCCCATCTCCGCGCCGCTACTACACCGCGATCGCCCTCGCCATCGTTTCTATCTTGATGTTCTTCATGGCCCTGGCCAGCGCCTACATCATTCGCAAAGCCGGCAACGACTGGGTTCCAGTGCATCTACCTACAGTCGTGTGGGCCAACACTCTTGCTCTACTGGCCAGCAGTGCAACGATGGAATTGGCGCGTCGCCGCCTCGCAGACGCCAATATCAAGAGTTTCCGCACGCTGTGGCAAGCCACCACTGGCCTGGGTTTTCTCTTCCTGGTAGGACAGATCGTCGCCTGGCGTCAGTTGGTTCTGCAAGGTGTCTACGTCTCGACAAACCCCGCCAGCAGCTTCTTCTACATCTTCACCGCCGCGCACGGCCTGCATCTTCTCGGCGGCGTCGGCGCCCTCCTGTACGTCTTATTCCGCGCCTTTGAAAAAACACAACTCTCCCGAGCCACCGCCGCCGAAGTCACCTCCTACTACTGGCACTTCATGGACGGCCTGTGGGTCTTCCTGCTCGCCCTGTTGTACTTGGGGAAGTAGTTTGGAGTGCGGGGGCTGGCCCCCGCTTTTGACATGCGAGCGTCGAGATCGACTGCCGCAGGAAGGCAAAGAATTTAACCGGGCTGACGTCGGAAAAGCGGCGCCAAGCCGCCGCACTTCAAACGCGGGGCATCGATCGCAGAAGTTAATTGTGGTTGCTAGCAGCGAAGAAAGTCAGAGATCGTTTCAGTCACCCGGGAGATTTGTTCCGTGCGTAGTTCCGGATACATCGGAAGCGACAACACTTCCTGCGCCGCGCGCTCGGCGTGCGGAAAATCCCCTACCTTGTGCCCCAAAGGCGCGTACAGCGGCTGCAAATGCAGCGGCACCGGATAATAGACGGAGCTCCCAATTTTCCGCTCCGTCAAAACTTTGTGCAACGCGTCGCGATGTTCCACGCGAATCGTATATTGGTGAAAGACGTGTTCGTAACCCTCGGGCGCGATCGGCGGCATCACGCCGGGAATTCGGGAAAATTGCCGCGTGTACTCCGCCGCGTGCGTCTGCCGAGCGCGCTGCCACTCTGGCAAGTGCCGTAGTTTCACGCGAAGAATCGCAGCTTGCAATTCATCAAGACGTCCATTCCATCCTGGCTCGCTGCTAACGTATCTCTGCGCCTGTCCATGATTGCGTAGCAGGCGGATGCGTGCATCGAGCTCCGCAAAATTGGTAACCACCATGCCCGCATCGCCGTAAGCACCCAAATTCTTGGTGGGATAAAAACTAAGACAAGCCGCATCGCCGAGCGAGCCGGTGCGGCGGCCCTTGTAGCCAGCTCCAATGGCTTGCGCATTGTCTTCGATGACCGGCAGATTTCGCCCGCGGGCAAACGCCAGAATGGGATCCATGTCCGCCGCGAGACCGTAGAGGTGAACGACCACGATGGCGCGCGTTCGCGGCGTCACTCGGCGCTCGAGTCCCGCGGGATCGATGTTGTAGGTGTTGGGATGAATGTCGGCGAAGACCGGCTTGGCGCCAAGCGCGCTAACGGCGCTGCCGGTGGCGACGAACGTAAACGGCGGTAAGAGCACTTCGTCGCCGGCGGCGACTCCGCAGGCGCGCAGGGCGAGCATCAACGCGTCGGTGCCGGAGCCGGTTCCGATCCCGTGCGCCACGCCGCACAGTTTGGCGATCTCCTGTTCGAATGCAGCGCCTTCCCGGCCTAGAACAAATTGCTGCGAGGCCAGGACGCGCTCGACCGCGACGCGGATTTCCGCGCCAATGGCGGCGTACTGCGCTGCCAAGTCAAGTTGTGGCACCGGCTCTTGCGTCGCGGCGAGATAAGGATTTGCGCTCATGTGGCAAGTGTCATGGGAGGTTCGGCGACATCACGCGTCGCGCTAAATCATATTCTGCTTGCGTGAAGTTGTACATCCGTTCGAAGGTCTGATTGTTTTGGAAGCACCCCTTCATCGCAGTTTGAAGACGAGGGATGTGGGAGTCACTATCCACGGCTGACGTTGCCGTTGGGACGGCCGGTACACCTGGATGGGGCTCAAACGGTCATGGATAGCGGTTGTCCGAAGGAGAAGTGCTCCTTGGCAGCCGAGAAATCAAGCTGTTCATCTAAATCAAAACTAAATTATCTGGAAATATAGAAGCAAAGCCCAGACACCTACCAAAAAATGGTGTCCAGGGATGTTGTTGGGCTGCGTTTATTTTTCAAATCGAGCGTAATCCTCACACAGACAAAGGGTTAATTTGCAATAGGTACCCAACTGCGTGGAGAGCCGAAATGGATAAACACGTGCTGTTAAAATTTGTTGGGGTTTTCCTCAGCTTATAGGCTCGGCATTTCCGTATGACGCAGGAACAAGTGGGTGTGAGTCCGGAGGGACAGTGATGAGTGGATTCTTGAGAACGGTATGTCTGGCGGTCGACCAAATGGCACCGAGGATTACTGCGAGGTTGCGGAGCAGGGGCGGGGCCAAGCCTCAGTCATATCTGCGCTACCTGGCGCTGGCCGCTATTCTAGCGGGTTTCAGCGTGGGAACCAGGGCGCAAGATGTCGCGTCGATTACCGGGACGGTAACGGATAAGACCGGGGCGGCCATTTCCGATGCGGATGTGAAACTCATGGATACGCGCACGGGTGCGGTGTATGGATCCAAGACGGGCGTGTACGGCGCGTACCTGTTTGCCAGGGTGGCCCCCGGGCCCGCATACACTCTGACTGTGTCCAAAGACAGCTTCAAGAGCGTTACGGTCTCGAACCTATACTTGGCGGTAGCGACGACTCGAACCCAGGACATAACTCTAGAGGTGGGTGCAGTAACCCAGAAGGTAGAAGTAACTTCGGAAGGTTCGGTCAGCTTGAACACCACGGACACCACCATTGGCAACAACTTCGATATGCATGCGGTGGCGAGCCTGCCAAATCAATTTCGCGACGACCCGGCGGGTCTTTTGCGCCTGCAACCTGGGGTAGTATCCGCCCCCAGCTCAAACGATGACAATCCGCAAAGCGCGAGCCGGGACGGTTCGGTAGCCGGTGCGCGGGCGGATCAAGACAATATCACCGTGGACGGGATCGATGCGTCAGACTTCAGCAACGGTCAGGCGTTTGCTACGGTATCGCCGATTCCCCTGGATGCTATTCAAGAGTTTCGCACCGAGGTGGCGAACCCGTTGGCGGAGAGCGGGCGGGGAAGCGGCGCGCAGACCATCATTACGACCAAGGGCGGAACGAACACATGGCACGGTGCGGCGCGCGAGTACCATCGCAATACAGTCACGGAAGCGAACGACTTCTTCAACAACAAGGCGGGAGTCGCACGCCCCAAGCTGATTCGCAACCAATTTGGGGGCAACGTGGGCGGACCAATCAAAAAGGACAAGCTTTTCTTCTTCTTTGACTACGACGGCCGCCGGGATGCATCGGACTCGAGCCAGATCGCTCAAGTTCCGCTGGACCACGTGCGGAATAATGGCGACCTGGCGTACGTCAACAACAATCCGGGGTGCCAGGCCAACAGCACGATTCAGTCGAGTCCGAATTGTATTTCATTCGCGACGTCGGCACAGCTGGCGCAATTGGACCCCTGCTCGCTCGCGGCTTGCCCAGGCGTCACTCCTGGATTCGATCCCGGGTTGTTGGCTCTGTTCAACAGCCGCTACCCGCACGCGAATGACATTGCTGCGGGCGACGGGTTAAATTCCGGCGGGTTTCGCTTCAACGCGCCCAATCCGTTCAAGGAGAATACGTACACCACCCGCGTGGACTACGTAATCAGCGCGAAGCAAAAACTGTTCGTGCGATTTAACTTCAACAATGTGGACACCATTACGCCAGGACTGCCATCGATTCAGTATCCCGGCGATCCGCTCACGAATCCGGAAGTTGTTCGCGACCGATCCTGGGCCATTGGCCATACGTGGACCATCAACGCGAACGCCGTCAATCAATTCGTTTACGGGGAATCCCGCGCGAATGTGACACAGGAGACTACGTTCGAGCCGGCGGGACCAGTGTTTCAACTCAATTGGTTGCTGGGAACGCCCTGGTCGGCGCCGTTCGCGCGGCCGGGCGGAGCGGCTTCCATCAATCCGGTTCCGACGTTTCGCGATGATCTGTCACTGATTCGCGGCAAGCACGATTTTCAATTCGGTGGACTGTGGAAACCGATTCGGACGAGGTCCGAACTGATCAACGACCTGATCTTCGTAAACACCGGACTCGGCTTTACCAACACACAGCTCGATCCTACGCTGAGGCCGGCCAATATTCTCAATGATCCTACGGCCGCTTCGACCTGGGACTTCTACTACACCTCTGTCCTGGGCATCGCACCGCAGCAAGTCAACCTGACCAATTTCATAAAGAACGGCAATGCAGTCCCGCACCTGGGAGGCTCGCGACGCGATTACCGCTACTACGAGGATGAGGCCTACGTCCAAGATACCTGGAAGATACGAAGCGACTTCACGCTGACCTACGGGTTGCGGTACCAGTATGATTCCGTGCCCTATGAAACCAACGGGCTTGAAGCATTACCAGCTGGAGTGAGTCTAAATTCCATTCTGGCGACGCGCGTGCAAAATGGATTGAACGGTGTATCGGGACCCACGTCCACACCTCTTCTGACCTATGTCCTCGGAGGTAAGGCGAACCCGCACGCTCCGTCTTTGTATGACGGCAACAAGCTAAACTTCTCTCCGCGGCTAGGATTTGCCTGGAACCCGGGTTTCCGCAACGGGCTTCTCGGCAGCGTTCTAGGTGAAAAGAAGACAGTGCTGCGCGGGGGATTCGGAATCATCTACGATCATAACGCTCTGAGCGCGGTTAATTTTAACCAAGACCAGAGCGGTTTCCTTTTCCAGTCTGTGCAGACCGCTTCTGTTAGCGGCCAAACAGCGGAACTTTACTTGCAGAACGCACCGCGGATCGTCGACGCGAACACGGCGCCTTTTTCGTTCCCTGCGCCGACGTTCAACGCACCGCCCTTCACGCCGTTTACGACGGGCAGCGGAAGCAACCTGGTGGTGAACGGAGCGGCCTCCGGGCAGTTTGGCAACTATTCCATCGATCCGAACTTCAAGACTCCCTATAGCCTGACGTATTCCGCAGGGCTGCAACGGGAACTTCCAGGCGCCTTTCAGCTGGAAGTTGACTACTACGGACGCTTCGGGCGGCGGCTGATCACTTTGGGTGATGCCGGGCAATTCACGGACTTCATCGATCCGGCGTCGAAGCAGGGAGAGATTGCCGCGATTACGAACTTAGAGCTAGCGGCCAGGGCTGGCGCACCGACGGCGCCGACGCAGCAGTTTTTTGAAAACCAGATCAACCAGGCGCTCGGTGCGGGGAACAGCTGCATGTCCGTTTTCGGGACGAACTGCACCCAACTGGTGTACTCCAATTTCGGGACCAACCTCACCCAAGGAAATCTTGTCGGCATAGCCAGCTCCCTTACGCAGGCGGGGCTGTTGTCGCCCGGAGTGGGGCTCTCGCCGCAATTTCTGAGCAACTACTACCTATCTAACCGGGCTTGGTCGTCCTACAACGCCATGATTGCGACGCTGCGCAAGCGCTTGTCGCACGATCTGCAGCTGGACTTCAACTACACGTTCTCGCACTCGATCGACAATTCCTCGCAGACTGCGCACAATAACAGCAATCCTTCGGTGAACGCCATAAGCGCGCTATGCGATGCGCGAAACCTGAATAACTGCCGGGGAAACTCGGAGTTCGACGTGACCCATCAGATCAGCAGCACGGTGATCTATGACTTGCCCTTCGGGCGAGGGAAATGGATCGGGCGCAACTCCGCTCGCTGGCTGAACGAGGCCATCGGTGGTTGGGAAGTGGCGGGGATCGTGACCTGGCACACAGGGTTTGCTTTTCCCATCACCTCGAATGCGGAAACTACCGGATTCAACACCAGCGCGTTTGCACTCTTCAATGGCAACCGCTCAGCGCTGGACGTGAACGTACACACCGATCCGAACAATAACAACATCATTCAGTTGTTTGCGAATCCGGCGGCGGCACGGGCGGCCTTCTCGCCCGTTACCGGACAAGAGATCGGCAGCCGGGATATCTTGCGGGGCCCGCGTTTCGCGAACACGGACCTGTCGGTGGCAAAGTACTTCCCGCTGTGGAGCGAGAAATACAAGCTGCAGTTCCGAGCGGAAGCGTACAACGCTTTCAATAACGTAGATTTCTCACTGCCCATCAGCGGCGGGGCAAACATCGACCTAAATCCGGCGCAATTTGGACAGATCACAACAACCTCAAATAGCGCGCGGGTGCTGCAGTTTGCGCTGCGCCTCGATTTCTGAGGAGCCGACGGGGTAAGCCTCCGGTCGCGTTGGAGGTTAACGTCAACCTGGAAATGCGCCGTTGAGCCTGCCAGTTCAGGGCAGACTCAGCGCAATAGTGGACAAAACGGCCGCCCCGGTCCTCGGACCGGGGCGGCTTTTCTGTTTGCGATGGACCAGTTCGAATCGGCTCGGGGCAAGCCCGTGCCCGGGACCTGGACGCTTTCTGGAGCGGGAAAGAGCCCCAGGGCTGCGCGGACTTCGCCCTGCGCTACAGGTGACTGGCCGGGCTGCCGGCGCGGGAGATGATGGGCATACGTGATGAAAGGTGCCCGTGAGCGCCCGCATTCTATGGAAGCCGCGCGGCTCTCTTGTGGCATCCAGAAGGTTCCGTCGGGAACCGGTCTAGAGGTTTCTGAGGTGGGCGAGGCGGAAGGGGGAGCCGAGGTTTTGGCGGAGCTCGAGCCAATGTTCTTCGGGGATGGACATGAAAACCTCGACGACTCTGGGGTCGAACTGGGTGCCCGAGCAGCGGCGAACCTCCTCGCGGGCGTGGGAGAGCGGCAGGGCTTTACGATAGGGGCGGTCGCTGATCATGGCGTCCAGGGAATCGGCGATGGTGAAAATGCGGGCCCCGAGAGGGATCCCGTCGCCCTTTAGCCCGCGAGGATAGCCGGATCCGTCGTAGAACTCCTGGTGGGCCAGGACGATTTCCGCGGCGTCGCGGAGGAACGGGATGCGAATCAGCATGTTGTAGCCGATTTCGCAGTGCTTGCGCATGATCTGCTTCTCGTCGTCGGTGAGCGGGCCCGGTTTGCGGAGAATGCCGTCGGGGATGGCCATTTTACCGATGTCGTGGAGGAAAGCGGCGCGCGCCAGGACCGGCAAGTAGGGATTGGGAACCGGCATGGCCTTGGCGATGGAGATGCAGAAGGCGGTAACGCGCTGGCAATGGCCTTCCGTCTCGGCGTCTTTTAGGTCGAGGGCGCTGCCGAGGGCTTCGAGAGTGTCGTCGTAGGATTGCTCGAGCTGGGCCAGGGCGCCCGAGAGCTGTGCGGTGCGTTCTTCCACCAGTTGTTCGAGGTTGCGCTGGTAGGTGCGGTTTTCCATGACCAGGCGGCGATGCTGCAACGCGCGGCCTACTCCCAGGAAAAGTTGATCCTTTTCAAAGGGTTTCAGGATGTAGTCGTAGGCGCCCCGGCGAATGGCTTCCAGAGCCGTGGAGATGTCGTGGATGGCGGTAACCATGATCACCGGAACTTCGGGGTCATACTGGCGGAGCCAATCCAGCAGCTTGATGCCGTCCATCTCGGGCATGATCATGTCGCTCAGGACCAGATCGGGTGTTACCCGCTTAACCTGGTCCTGCGCCGCGCGGCCGTTGCTGACGGCGGTGCAGTGATAACCTTTCGACTCCAGCATCGTGGAGACAACTTCGCGAATGGCCTCTTCGTCGTCCACGACCAGTATGTTTTCGGCATCCACGGTGTTTTGGCTCCCACCAGTCATTATACGGGACGGCACAGGGGGAATGTGGGGGGCTTGCTCAGTCAGAAAATAGCGTGTTAGCGTCATGATAAGACTTCATATGCGAGCTTCCAGAAGCGCAAGATTGGGCTCGCGAAACGATTCCCGGGATCGCGGCAGTTTGGGCGAGAGGCGGTACCACTGTGTTGGAGAACCAGGGCCTGCTCGGCATCGCTTTCTTTGAAGCGACGGCGTTCATCGTCCTGCTGGTTCTGTTCTTTCTCCTTCGGCGAGATCATCCCACCGGATATTTCCGTCTGTGGTTGACGGGCTGGTTTTTCCTGACATTTTCCTCGTTGTGTGAGCTAGGTTTGGTGGCTCGCGGGTCTTCGGAGCTGCGGCTGGGGGCGCTTTCCGGGCAGGCGGCCGCCCTGCTGTTATTTCTTGCAGCGGTAATGCAGTGCACGGCGGGATCGAGCAGGCGCAACTGGCCGCTCTTGCCAGTGGTGAGCGCCACACTGCTCGGCGCCTATTACGTGGAGCGCGGCTCCCCGCCAGTTTTCGGTTCGGTGCACTGGGAAACAGCGGTTCTGGAATCGGTGGTGTGTTTGTGGGCTGGGTGGTTACTTTGGCGGGCGTCCGCTTTGCAAAAAGGGCATGGCGCACGACTGCTGGCGGCGGCATTTTTTGTCAGCGGCTTGAACGGCTTGGACCGTTCCGAGTGGCTGCATCACCCTATCTTTCTGCTACGGGTAGCTTTCGAGCACTTGCTGGGTGTGGCCATCGGAATTGCCATGGTGGTGCTGGTGTTGGAGAGCGGGCGTTCGCGCAGCGATGAACTGAACGACAAGATGCGCAGGCTCACGCTGCTGACGGCGGCAAGCACGCAAACTCTTTCGGTACGTGAGGTGCTGGACCAAGTACTTGGGAATCTGGTGGAGAGCCTGGCGGCAACTCACGGGATCGTGCGGCTGATCGAGGGGGAGGGAAAGTCGGCGCAACTGGTGGCCCGGGCGTCGGTGGGATTTCGCCAGGCTTACTTAGAGCGACACGCGCAAATCGCGGTGGCCGACCCTTCGATGAAACGAGTGTTGGAAGGCGAGTACCTATTTCTGCAGTTGGAGCAAGAGCGTGATCCGAACGGACGGCAGAGAATGCTGGAAAGCGGGATGAACGAAATCGTCACGCTGCCGTTACTGGGGAAGGACGGGCCGCTGGGAATCATTACGGTGGGTTCCGCGGATCGGGTCAGGTTTCAAGCGGATGAAATCTCGTATTTGGTGAACATTACCAATCTGCTGGGATTGACGCTGCAGAATGTTCGATTGTTCGAACAAGTGGCCACGGTGCAACAGCAGTGGATGTACACGTTTGATTCGATCGGAGATCCGATCCTGGTGCACGACCGGGAATTTCGGATCCTGCGCAGCAACCACCGACTGGGGCAGCTTCTTGGGCGTGAGAGCAAGGCGCTAGTGGGACGCGCGGTGAGCGACCTGCTGCCGCGCAAGGGCGTCGTCAACTATCAGAACTGCCCTTACTGCGAGGGAGCCGCGGGAGAAGGGGACGATCCCGATCCGTGGCTGCCGGGGTACTTCCTGGCGTCGAACTCGACGTTTACCGATCCGCAGGGACGGCAACTTGGGACCGTGCATGTCTTGAAAGATATTACCGACCGCAAGCGGGCGGAGGAGAAATACCGCACGCTGGTTTCGAACGTTCAGGAAGGCGTGTTTATCTCCACGCCGCAGGGGCGCTTCCTGGATTTCAATGACGCGCTCATGCGGATTTTGGGATATGAGAATCGCGAGGAACTGCTGGGAGTGGACATTTCCACGGTGTACGTCAACCCCGGCGATCGCGAGCGGCTGAAGAAACTGCTGCAGGAACACAGCACGGTGGCGGATTTCGAGTTCGAGATCCGGCGCAAAGACGGGGAGGTGCGGTCGATGACGGAATCCTCGATCGCGGTGCGCGATGCCGCGGGCGGGGTTACTGCATTTCAAGGTTTTTTGCTGGACATCACGGATCGCAAACGCGCGGAGCAAGAAATCCGGCGCCGCAACCGCGAGCTGATGGTGCTGAATTCCATCTCGCAAACGCTTACGGAATCAATGGACCTGAACGACTCGCTGCACCGAACGCTGCGGCAGATCGGAGAGCTGTTCAGCCTGGACGTTTCGTCCCTTTATTTGTTTGACGAAGATGGATTGACGCTGCGGCGGATCGGGGTGGTGGGTTACCGCTCGGAATACGCGCGGCATTTTCCGCCAGTGACCGTGCAGCCGGAGCTGCTGCAACAAATCAAGGCGGTGCACGCGACGTTTCTATCGGCGCAGGGATTGCCGCTTCCGCCGGTGTTTCGCGATATACAGCAGAAGGAAGGGGTGCGCTCGGCGTTTGTGGTGATCTTGTGGTCGAAGGATCGCGTAGTCGGGGCGGTGGTGGTGGGCAGCCGCACGGACCGCGAGTTTGCGCCGGCGGACATCAATTTGCTGATCGCGGTGGGGAGTCAGATCGCGAACGCGATCGACCGAACCATGCTGTACGAAGAGACGCGCCAGGCGTATGACAACCTGCGGAAGACCCAGGAACAGTTGTTGCATAGCGAAAAGATGGCGGCCGTTGGGCAACTGATTTCTGGCGTGGCACATGAGCTGAACAACCCGCTGACGGCGATCCTGGGATACAGCCAGTTGCTCACGTCCAGTGCCGACATGGGGCCGCAAGGAATCGAGTACACCGACAAGCTCTATAAGCAGGCGCAGCGGACGCACCGGATCGTACAGAACCTACTGAGTTTTGCGCGGCAGCACAAGCCTGAGCGGGTTGCGGTGCAGATCAATCAGATTCTCGAAGACACATTGGCGCTGCGCGACTATGACCTGCGCATGAAAAACATTCGCGTGCACATGGAGCTGGCTCCGGACTTGCCGGTGACTTCGGCGGATCCTCATCAGCTGCAACAGGTTTTTCTGAATATGGTCAACAATGCCGTGGACGCCGTTCTGGAATATTCGAACGACGGCGATCTGTGGGTGCGCACTGGGGCCAGAGGGGATCGCCTGACTGTCGAGTTTGCGGACAGCGGTCCAGGCGTTCGAGAACCGTCGCGGGTGTTCGATCCTTTTTACACCACGAAGCCGGTCGGGAAGGGCACCGGACTGGGGTTGAGTATTTGTTACGGAATAATCACGGAGCATGGCGGAACGATTCAGGTGCGCAACGTGCAGCCCCACGGAGCGGCTTTCACGATCGAATTGCCATTCCAACCCGCGGCGGCGCGAAGGAGTGCGAGCGAGGGGCGGCCGGCGGCGGCTGGCCGCGAGGGACGCATTCTGCTGATTGATAGCGACCAGTCGGTGCTTGAGGCGGTGGGAGCTATATTGCGGGGACGCAACCATGTGGTGCGAACGGCACGCAGTCTTGATGAAGCGCAGGCCTTGATCGAGGAGCGGGCTTTCGACTTGGTGGTGGCGGACGTGAACGTGGCTGGAAACGCCGGCCAGCCGGGTCTGCACGCCTGGTTGACCGCGAACAAACCGGGTCTCGCTCAGCGGCTCGTCCTGATGCGCGCAACCGCGCCGCTATCGGGACCGACCGACCAAGAGCCGCGCAGTGGGCTTCCGACATTGCAGAAACCGTTCAAGACCGCGGATCTGCTGGCTGCCGTGGAAGCAGCGCTAGGCGATATCCACGCCGCTCCGATCGGGCGATGACGCGAGTTTTGCCGCCAACAGGGCGCGCTCTCCCAGTTCCTTCATGGCGGTTTCCATTCGGAAGGCGAGTTCGCTGACGACTTGGCTCAAACTGCTGAGTTGCGGAAGCACTAACAAACCCGAGTACAGCCCGGCTCGAACGATTTGGTAGCGGCACGAGAAGCGAAAGCTCAGACGGAACCGCTCCCATTCTTGAGCGGCGCCCACTTCAGGTGATAGAGAAGCAATGACCTGGGCGAGCCGCAACAACCGCTGAAAATCATTACGAAGCTCGTTGAGATAAGACAAGGCGACTCGGCGGCGCTCTTTGCGGACCCGGCGAGCCAAACCTGGCGACCCGCGGGCCGCCAGAAACTCGATATCCGCAGGAGATAGAGCCTGTCGAATAAGCGACAGATACGTAGCATGGCGAGGACGGGGCTGTTCGAGAGAACCGGCCTCGAACTTCCACCCATTGCGGGGCTCAGGTTTGCGCAGCGTCCAAACGAGCAGAATCAACAGAGCGACGACGACGGAGACGAAGAAGATAAGAGTAAAATTCACGAGCGTGGCCCCTTCCCTCGCCAGAAGTCGCTGAGGCGCTCGTTGAGTTGTCGCAGTCGCAGATTGATCTCAGGGGAGAGTTGCTGGTAAACGGAACCCGGGAGAAGCGTAGGATCCGTGGCGAGCTGTGGAAGAGGCTTGCATAGAGCCCAGGTCCAGATGAGCAAACAGGCCAGGTACGAGAGAACTTCCAGGAAATTCCAGAAAGGAGCGTAGGGTTTCAGCCAGTGCTCCAGAATCGTGTAGTTGAGCACCTCGAAACAGGAAAAGAGGAAAAACCCAATCGCCAAATTGCGCAGCGTGGGCTCCGCAACAACCTGGTAGTGCCGCAGAAAAACAAGAAGCGCAACAATGACGACTGCGATGCTGAGCTCAACCGCTCGATTCCCGGCGAGGATTGCAGAATTCCATTGATGGTCCGAAACCAGAAAGGCGTAGACAAGGACCAGAACGGTACACGAAAGCAACACTCGCCTTGCCAACGACCAGATTCCGCGATATCCGGCAAGCAACAGACGGCAGATTTCTGCCACGGCTAGTGCTCGGACGCACGTGACGAGTACCTGCCATCCCCACACGATCCGAAATAACACCGGAGACTGGGGATCCAGAACTCTGTAGGACACAGCGAGCACGAAGGCGTTCAAGAGGTTTACGGACAGATAGATGGAAAAGAACGGAATCGAGCGAACGTTTCTCCGCCACAGGACCAATCCAAGAAGGAGAGCGCGAAGCGATATGCTTAGGCTCCAGCAAACTCTCTGGGCTGTTGCTAAATCGACCATCGGTGGACGATATCGTAGCACATTCGTAAATTGTCAGGAAAGCTCTGGAGGCGGGGTGAAGCCGCAGCTAGCACGTGGGCGGTTCAGCGGTGGAAGGTGGCAGGGAGTAAGGCTGGCCGGTTTAGCGGGACCCTTTACAAGCACTGCAAGAAAGAAAGGGGAAGAACTTGCGTCTCCCCCCTTCTACGAATCGCTACGCTGCAACAGCGCCTAAGAAACCTTGTCGCTGTCTCAGCGTGGTTACGCGTCGGCGTTGAGAACGCCACGGATGGGGGCCGGCCTGGGGTCACCGTCGGCAACGAGAACGCCACGGATGGGGGCTGGCCTGGGATCACCATCGGCAACGAGAACGCCACGGATGGGGGCCGGCCTGGGGTCACCGTCGGCAACGAGAACGCCGCTATGCGGAATCGGGGGTGGTTTGGGATCTCCGTCGGAAACGAGGACGGGAGCCAAGCTGACACGGTTACTACCTGAATTGTTGACGGGACCAGAGACAGGGAATACTCTTGCAGCAGCTAACAGCAGCAACGCGACGAATAAAACTAGTTTTTTGTTCACGGATGAACCCCTCCTGAAGCCAACGGTGAGGGGTTGCCAGGTCAGGCGAGAGCTGACGTAACAAACGTTCCGTCTGCGGAACAGAACCGCGCATGAGCACGCTGACACAACTGCAGCAAAACCGTCGTGTCATCCAAGATTTCACGACCACCACGCTGGCCGCGATTCCCAGCGCCTTTGCGCGGCTTACGTACCTGGCTTCTTTGCGGGATTTATCGAGCGGACGCTACGAGCATGCCGGGCTGACGGCAGTCTACCCGCCAGCAGCGGTACAACAGGCGCTGGAGCAGTGCCACGAAGAGATTTTTGAACGAATTTTGGAGTCGGGGCTCGCGGAACAAGAACGAGATCTTCGAGCGTACCTGCAAGTCATGCAAGACGGTTTGTGTGTAGCAGTACTGCAATGGCGGAAACTGGAGGCTTATCGGACGCTGTTGCCCGCGGAATCGCCGGACTATCTCAAGGAGCTTTTCTGCTCGAACATCCGCGCGCTTCTGGAGATTCTCGAGGAAGAATGCTCGATGGATCGTTCAAGCGCGTGACCACGCCCACCACGCGGCCCACCACTTCCGCTTCATCCGGAGTGCTCCAAGATTCCGGCAGGCAGCGCGAGAGTGGATGAGGTTGCATCACCAGCCGCGACGTGTCCTGGTGAAACCATCCGCAGCGGTAACCACCCCGGATCTCAACGAAGTACATGGGGCGATCGTATTCCGTGGTCCAATCCGTTTCCTCGATTCGGCGCACGGTCGTGTCCACCAGCACGATGCTACCTGGCCGCAAGATCGGCACCATGCGCCGGTCGGTGATGCCGATGTACCCGTAACGTTGATTGCTATTTCCGCTGGTCAGAACCCCTTCAAATTTGCCCCACTGCTCGACCATCCGCGACAAAAACTCTGTGCGGTCGGGATCGAATGCCGGGTCAAAATGCACCGGAATGCGCAAAGACACCGGAGGAGCCATGAGGTGGCTTTGCGGAGTGTGGAAAACGGCGGCATCGCCGAAGAATTCGTCTAAAGGGACCTCATACCAGCGGAAAATATCGAGCGGGTTGAGATGGTATACGACTGCCAGGGTATAAACTTTGTGCAAGCTTGGTATCACTCCCCGGTTTTCGATGTCCGCCAGCCGGCTGATATGCAGAATGAACTCCGTCCGGCCGCGATGGGCGGCCAATTCGAAGCTGGAACGCTCGACATCACGATAGGTCAAACCGAGTCGTTCGCGGACCTGTCGCAAACGAAGGCCGGGAATCATATCTTCCTCGGAGAGAGGACTGGAAGCTGAGCGAGCAGATTACACTAGAATTACCAATTTGTTAAGAATTCAGAACGCGTTTTGCGGATTTCCTCTGGCCCAGAGGCTCGACGCTTTGCCTGGAATTCCAATCTCTCGAAGAATGAAGGGCCTAGAGCGCCTTGCGTCGCAAACCGCCATTTGGCAACCTCTATGTTCCGATCCAGACTCAACAAGGTTTGCCGAGCGGCAAGCGTTTTACGTGAAGCCAAGAACTTGGTTGGCGCGACATATTTTTTCATCGGAGCGCGTGGCGATTCGCATATCGCACATCGGCGGAGTCCGGCGGACGTACGGAGAATCTGCTATTCTGCAAATATCATGCCTTCTTCGAACAAAGGCACTCATCATCATATCCGGCCGCTACTGCTCGCATGCGCCTGTCTTGTGGGCGCAGGGGCAGGCAGCGCGCAGCAAACAACGGCTCCCGCGACGCCCCCTCCCGCGACGCCTTCTGCCTCTGCAACCACCAATAGTGATTTTGCCGCGGCAGCCGACGAAGTCCTCGGGCAGATGAGCGAGATCACCGGGCTGAAACTTCGCACACCGCTTAAGAAGAGCCTGCGCACGCGCGAGCAGATTCGCGCCTATGTCATCAAGGAGACGGACGAGGATAAGAATCCCGCCGAACGCTACGCGGGACAGCGAAGCGCCGAGGCCTTCGGTTTGCTCCCCAAGGGATTCGACCTGGACTCCTTCATGGTCGAACTGCTCACCGAGCAAATTGCCGGGCTATACGATCCAAAGACCCACGAGTTCTACGTGGCGGACTGGATTCCGATCGCCGACCAGCGCATGGTGATGGCCCACGAGTTGACCCACGCCTTGGAGGACCAGCACTTTCAAATTGAGGCGTGGGTGAAAGCTGCCCGGCCCAACGATGATGCGGAACTGGCGCGCGAGTCGGTTCTCGAGGGCAGCGCGATGGCCGCCATGGTCGATTACTTGCTCCAGGGGACCGGGCGTTCCCTTCAAGATTTGCCGGATATCGATCCGTCCATGCTCATCGGCGATATGGAAGGCACGCCCATGTTGCAGAAAGCGCCGCCTTTCCTGAAGGACGCCTTGGTGTTTCCGTATCTCGATGGCTTGAACTTTTCCGCAGCGGTCCTGAAGCCGGCGGGTTGGAGCGCACTTTCTGGAGTATTTGCCAAGCCCCCGGTGTCCACGCAACAAATCCTGCATCCGGCGCTTTATCGGTCGGGCAAAGCACCTGCGCCGGTAGCGCTGCCTTCGATGGACAAGGTGTTGGGTGCGGACTGGGCCAAACTGGAAGACAACACCATGGGGGAATTTGGCTGGAAAGAAGTACTGAAGCAATTTCTGGGGCAGGAGAAGGCGGAGCACTTGTCTCCCGCCTGGGATGGCGACCGCTATTTAGTGTACGAGCGGAAGCAGACCAAGAGCCTGGTGCTGGTGACGCGCGTGCGCCTGACGACGGAGGAACAGGCGAAGAGTTTTTTTGCCCAATACTCCGAAGCGCTGGGGAAAAAGCACGAGAAGCGCACCGATGAGTCGCGGCAGAGTGGATTTCTTTCGTTTGAGACGCTTGAGGGCGGCGTTTTTTTTCGCTGCGTTGCCCGCGAGTGCGTGACTCTTGAGGGAGCGGATCGCGCGGTCTTCAATAAACTGAACAAGGAACTGGATTGGGACGCCTTGCCAGAGCCGACCAAACAGGCGGGGAGGCGGCCTACCGAAAGAGTTCCGGTGGTCAATTAGCTGGCTAGGGGTTCGCTGGGAACCGCGGCGCTCAAGCTGCCCGGCGGATGGCCAGCAGAGTCAGATCGTCGGTTTGTTTTGTGCCTGCCGTGAAGTTGTGTAAATCCGACAGACATCCCGAAATGAGGGCTTCAGGAGTCGCCGCCCGACTATGGGTCGCCGCTTTCTTCACTCGCGGAATGCCGTATTCTTCTCCTGCGGAGTTACGGGCTTCCGTCATCCCATCCGTGTAGATCAGCAAGGCTTCTCCCATCTCAAGAGAGAGGCGATGGACAGGGAACATCGACGTGCCGAACATGCCGAGAGGAACGCCAGTGGCGCCCTCGGATCGGGCCTCGGCGCCGCCGAGGTGTAGGAGCGGGAGATGCCCCGCGCTGACGAATTCGACGGCACCATCCCGAGAAGCGCGGCCCACAACCAGAGTCGCGTATTGGCCCGCCAGGGTGCTCTCGGCGAAAATCCGGTTGGCGGCTTCCACCATGCGATCGAGAGGCATATCGCCATCGGCGAGGCTGCGGAACGTGGCGTGGAGGCGGCTCATCAGCATGGAAGCGGCGACGCCTTTGCCGGAAACGTCTCCCAGCAGAAACAGCAAGCCGCGTTTCGATTCGAAGAGATCGCAATAATCGCCGCTGACGAGGCCGGCGGGAGCGTAGTGGTAGCGGACCTGCCATCCAGCCGGCGAAAAATTGTGATCCGGCAAGAGTGCCTGCTGAATGCGCGCGGCCAGCGTCAAGTCGCTCTCCAGCGCGCGGCGTTCTTCGCTCGTGAGGTCGTCGAGGCAAAATTGCAGCAGCGGATCGGCGAGCAGGCGGTCCGTCTCAATCGGTGTGTGGCACGCCTCGCAGATTCCATAGGTGCCCTGGTCCATGCGAGTCAGCGCGGCATCCACCTGGGCGAGAAGCGAAGAGATAGAGGCGTCGGCGGACGGCGACCGGAGAGCCGACTGCAGGCGGTTGTGCCGGCGCTGCAGTTCGGAGCGAAGATAGGTTTGTTCAGCGGTGGCCATGGACCCTCCTACGGAAGATTGCTGTTTTGCGGCTGATGTTTCCACCCGGTTTCCTCCTCTGAACTCACAGCAGCGGGAGCGTTAATACCTGAGCTTCCTGCCGGTTGCTTCGGGTACGCCGGCGGGACCCAATAAAGGCAGCCCCCTGTCGTGGGGCTTAATTCGATGTTCCAGGCGAGCGATACGATTCAGGAATGTTTGTTCGAGGCGCATCCCGCGGGCGGCGGCGCAGAGATCGCGCGAATTCGCGTGCAGGCGGCGAACTTTGACCAGGGCCAGTCGGGCGAATTCCGCGGCGCGCGTGAAATCTTTCACTCGACGCTCGTAGTAGATGGCCAGCTGCTCGCAGGCGTGGATGGTTTCGTGATCGCTGCCAGTCAACTCGGCTGCGAGTTCGTGCCACAACGCGGCGGCGCTCTGGTGGTCGCCTCGGCGTTTGGCGAGCAATGCCAGCTCGCGACGCGCCCGCGGACGGAATTCGGCGGGCAGGCCCAGGTCAAGCGCCTGAGCGCAGGCGGTATGGGCTCGATCGGAGTCGCCGCGTCGCTGCAGGTAGCGTGACAGGCCAAACAAATCCAAGCTGTCGACCTCGCCATCCGGGCGATTCTCTTCCGCCAGAAGCATGTCGATCTTGCCGAAGAGCGCAGCCAGACCGCGCAGATCCATTTGATTGTGGCGCATGACGCCTGCCAGCGGCTCGGCCGGTCCTCCGCGGAGATAGTCGAAGTAATGTTGCGGAATGAGCGCAGACACCACGTCGTCTTCCCGATGCCAGCCGAGACGCGGCGCATCCAGGACGTGGCGCTCCAGTTCGACGAGGCGCACCGAGCCAAGCCGCAACTTCCACAGCGCACGCGCCGGATGCAGCAAGTCCAGATGCGCGGCTAGGCGCGGCGTGGGAATCGCGCGCGTCATGGTGAAACGGCTTTCCAGGAGTGGCCAGTCAAAGGATTTGCCGTTGAAGGTGACCAGCACCGGGCGCTCGGCCAGGCGAACGGCAAGTTCGTGAAGGATGGAATGTTCTTCGCTGAAGTCGCGCATGAAGAATTGTTCGACTTGCAGCGCCCCAGCGTCCCACCAAGCCAAGCCGATCAGGAATGCGTAAGTGCCCGTGCCGCCGGCGAGGCCGGTGGTCTCAGTGTCCAGGAACAGCCACTTCGCGGGGTCGGCCAGCGCGGCTCGGTTGCGTTTCGAAAGCGATTCGTCGCGCGCACGCGAGAGTAGTTCGAGCGTTACGTTCGAAGGCTCTGAGAACTCCGGTGTCGAGAACCACTTGCGTACCGAGATGTGTTCGCCGTAATGATTCGTGGCGATGGCCGCGCCTAGAAGACGGGAAAGAGGATCCGCCTCGTCGGGCTGGCGGAGCGCGGCGGGGCGCGGCGCTGTGGGTCGCGTGGGCCTCAGCGCGGCGAGGTGCGAGAATTTGTCAGCCAGACCCGGCATTTACACACACAACCGATCGAGGATCGCCAGTGCGCTTTCCTTAGCGCGGGGCGCGAGGTCGCCTGCGGGCCCGACGCACGAGGGGCAGCCTTGCTCGCAGCCGCACGCGATGATGAGTTCTCGCGTCTTCTGAAGGAGTAACGCGTGAACGTGGAAAAGTGGCGCGGAAAAACCGATGCCGCCAGGGTAGGCGTCGAAGAGGTACAGATTGGGTTCGAAGAATTCCTTGGCGTTGGGGGAGAGCGCGTCTTGCATGCGTGTGGGTGCAAATTCGTCCGTATCCGTGCCGTCCGCGGGCGGGCGCTCGCCGATGGCGGTGCCCAGGTCGCGCCGGTCGCACATCAGAAGCAAGGTGGCAATCGATTCGAGAGCGTGCAGTAGGCCGAACATGCCGCTTTGCCGTTCGCTGATCGAATACGGCAAGGAGTCCAGCAGCGCGCGTTTCAGCGTGATCCAGTAGGACGTCGTGTGCATCTCGTTTTCGGGAAGCTCGAGATTTCCGGCGCCCACGTTTTCATTGGTGAAAAACTTGATTTTCTTGAAGCCGACGACTTGGGAACGCACCAGGACGTCGCCGTGAGAGCGCAACGCGGGGATTTCCGGTCGCGATTCGCTGCTGTGCGACTGCTCCGCAGTTTCCAGAACGCGCACCTGCGTGTAACGGATGGCGTCGGTGTAGTAGTCGGCGTCCACTTGCTTGACGTAGGCTTTGCGCTCTTTGAAATCGAGATGCTCGACGTGGTACTGCTGGCCTCCATGAAGGTAGATGGCTTTCTCGTGGACGGTCGTGAACGCGCTGGGATAGTCCACTTCGCCAATGACCTCCGGCTGGCCGGTGATATCGATGATCACGAAATTATCGCTGGTCACCGAGCGCAGGCTCACGGTGTCGGCGGGGTAAGCCTCGTGGGTCCAGTGATAGCGATCGGCAGCTCGGTGCAGAAAACCTGCTTCGACGAGCCGCGCACAAAGATCGGGGATATCGACATCGCCGAAACGTTCGTCGGGAGCAATTGGCAGCTCGAAGGCCGCACACTTCAGGTGATTGACCAGAATCTCCAGGTTGTCAGGTTGGATGAAGGCCTGCTCTGGAGTGCTGCCAAAAAAATAATCCGGGTGCCGCACGATGAACTGGTCGAGTGGCGCCGAAGAGGCGACCAATACCGCGCAGGAGCTGCCGCTGCGCCGCCCGGCGCGTCCGGCGCGCTGCCAGGTTCCGGCGATGGTGCCGGGGTAGCCGGCCATAACGACGGCGTCCAGCGATCCTACGTCGATGCCCAGTTCCAGCGCGCTCGTGGAGACCACGCCGCGAATGCGGGCGTCGCGCAGACCGCGCTCGATTTCGCGGCGCTCGTTCGGCAGGTAGCCCCCGCGATAGCCGCGGATTGTTTCCGGCTTGCCGGGGAGCGGTGGGTTAGCCTGCTGCAAATACTTCAACAAAAGCTCCGTGTGCAGGCGCGAATTGGCGAAGACCATGGTCTGCAGGTCGTGCTTCAGAAATTCCTGCGCCACACGCGACGATTCATTGATGTAGCTGCGCCGGATGCCCAGCGCGCGATTGACCACTGGCGGATTGTAAAAGACAAAAGTCTTCTCAGCAGAGGGAGCGCCGTTTGCGTTAAGGACCTCCACGTCCGCTTCGAGGAGTCGCGACGCCAGCTCTCCTGGATTCGCAATCGTGGCGGAGCAGCAAATGAACCGCGGATCCCGGCCGTAGAAGCCCGCGATGCGCCGAAGGCGTCGAAGCACGTTGCACAGATGGCTGCCGAACACTCCACGATACGTGTGCAGCTCGTCGATCACGATGTACCGCAGGTTTTCAAACATCCGCGTCCAGCGCGTATGGTGAGGCAGGATGCCGGTATGCAGCATGTCGGGATTGGTCAAAACGATGTGGCTCTTCTCGCGGATGGACTTGCGGGCGTCGCTGGGCGTATCGCCGTCGTAGGTGAAGACGCCAAAGCGATTGTCCAGCCGCTGATTCAGGTCGTGGAGTTCCGCAAGCTGGTCTTGCGCCAGAGCCTTGGTGGGAAAGAGGTACAGCGCCCGGCTGTCGGAGTTTTCGAGAATCGCGTTGAGCACCGGCAGGTTGTAGCAGAGCGTCTTACCCGATGCAGTAGGCGTGACGATGACCACGTTTTTGCCCGCGTGCACCGCTTCCGCGGCCGCGGCCTGATGAGTGTAGGGCTGACGAATGCTTTTGGCGGCGTAGGCATCCACAAGGTCGGCATGCACCCAAGCAGGAAATTCAGCCCATTGCCCCTCGTGGGCAGGGAAGTGACGAACCGTGGTAAGAATTTCGCCGCGGGTGTCACGCCCAGCGAACGCCTCGAGCACCTCGTGAACCAGCGTGATGGCCGTCGAGCCCGTCTCCCGCCCCGCGGATGCGTCAGCGGCATACCCCAGTGAATCCGGGGCTCTTCCGACGGCCAGCGACTTGGACATGCGATGCGCTCCTGTGATTCGCTTTTTGTTCGCTCAGGCTAGCATGATGCTCCTGTAGGCGCAATACGGATTTGCGAGTGTGTGCTGCGCGAAAAGTGTAGGGGCGCGCTTTAGCGCGTCCCTCCGATCCTTTTTCCGCAGCCTGTTCCGTTGTGCCGCCGCAGCGCACAAATTCTTGCACTTCAGCCCCTGAAGGTTTCTTTACCTCGGTCGGCAGGCTCGATTTGTGAGATGGCTTCTAGTGACGCAGCCTGAGAATCATGACCGTGCCCGCGAAAAAGAGAACGGCCGACGCGCCAAATGCCGCTTGCACGGAAACCGCACTCCACAAAAAGCCAACCAGCAGGCTGGACACAAAGTCACCGCCGGCGTTCACCGCCGCCAGCGTGCCGAAGGCCATGCCGTGCTGTTCTTTGGGAACAAGCTCGGCGGCCACGGAATCTTCCAGTGCATCTTCAGTGCCGACGTACAAGCCGGCAAGAACGGCGATCAGCGCGAGAAGCACCAACGAGTGCGTGCCGGTGCACAGCAGAAGGGCGGTGACCACAGCCAACCCATATCCAGTCGCGAGAACGAATTTGCGCTGCGGCACCAAATCACTGAGCCATCCGCTCAGATACGCCGAGCCCGCGGAGAAAACGTTGTGCAGGGCGTACAGCGCCACCGCGAGACTGGCGGCACGCGCGACACCGTACTCGGCGGCCAGCATCCGCGACGCATACAGAATCAACATGGTGTGCGAGAAATCGCCGGCGCCGAAAACTCCCACGCCAAGCAGAAAGCGCCGGAAAGGCACCGGCAAGGCCCGCAATCCGGTAACAAAGGAATGCTGAGCCCGCCCGGAAATCGGCCGTTCCCGCACCAACAACCAAAACGACGCGACCGCAATCACTCCAGGCAGCAGCGTCCACAGGAAGACTTTCCGGTATGAATGATGGGTTTGTTCGAGCAGCCACAGCGCCGTAAGCGGCCCCGCGATCGCGCCAATGGTGTCCATCAAGCGTTCCAAGCCGAACGCCCGGCCGTAAGCACCCGGTGGGATGTCTGCCGCGAGCAGCGCCTTCTTCGCGGGCGATCGCACACCGCGGCCCAGCCAAGCCCCTACCCGGCCGAACAAGATGTGATACGCCTGCGTGGCAAACACGAATGACGCCGTAGCCAGCGTCGTAAAGGCATACCCAAACACCGCCAGCGGCTTCCGGCGCTTCAGACGGTCCGTGTAGTGGCCTGCGCCAAGTTTCGTGAAGCTGGACAAACCGTCGGCAATGCCTTCAATGACCCCAAGCCATGCCGGCCCTGCCCCAATGGAGGTCAGAAACGCAGGCAACACCGCCGTCGCGGTTTCGTGACTCCAATCGCTGAATAGGCTGGTCAGTCCAACGCCCAGGACGGTTCGATTCAGCCAGGATTTGTTTTCGCCGGATTCGGCCATGTGAAATTAAATGTTCGCTCTCGAAGATCGCGTGCAGCTCATTTCTTCGCCGCGCGATAAAGGATCACGCGCACTTTTTCCAGCGTAATCAAGCCGCCTTCCACCATTTCGTCCAGGCGGGGAAGCAGCTTTTCAATGCGCTCGGTAAATTCGACGACTTCCAGAATGATCGGCAAGTCCTGCGACAACCGCAGAATTTTGTCGGTATGGTAGATGCTCGACCCGCCGTAACCCGCCACCCCGCGCAAAACCGTCACCCCAGAAAATCCCTCTTTGCGCAGCATCTCCACGATCGCTTCATACAGCGGCTTGCCGTGCCATTTATCGGACTCCCCGATATGAATGCGCATCAAGGTCCGCTCGCCCTCAAATTTCTCGTGGGTCATACAGCCCCCCTTTGGAGTGCGGCGGCTTGGCGCCGCCTTCACGGTGCAGGCGGCGTCGCTAACGATGTCCGCCGAGTAACACTGCGCCGGTCAAAAGCGGGACCAAGCTCCCGCACTCCACACTAAAACCGATTCGCCAGCCGAATCCCAGCCACCGAAAGCAGCAGCCCCACCACCACACTCGCCGCAACGTAGGTGGTAGCCGGCAACCACTCCCCATCCTCAAGCATTTTCGCAGTCTCCCAACCGAAACTCGAAAACGTGGTATATCCGCCAAAAAAACCGACGGCGATGGCCATGCGCCAGTCCGGAGAAATCACCAAGCGGTTCATCGTAAACTGGCCGATCAGCCCCAGAAAAAAACAGCCCGTCAAATTGATGAGCAGCGTGCCGTAGGGAAAGGTTCCGCCCGTACGCGTCTGCACAATGCCTTGCAACCCATAGCGGGCCAGCGTGCCGATAGCTCCGAAAACCGCAATCAGGATAAGGCGCAAATTAGCTCCAATCCGCTGCCCACCGGCAAAACAAAAGACTCCTGGCGCCGCCTGGGCGGCCAGGAGTCATCAGCTCCGGCAGCTTTCACCGGAGCGGTTGTGGCGAACTCCATCGCCTTCGATCGAATCTCGCCCGATAGTGTAGCGGTACCGTTTCCGCCAAACAACAGACGATTGTGGCTACTGGGTCTCAGTAGTGAAAGCGGTAGCGCACCTGCACGAAGATCTCCCGCGGGTTCAAAAAGTGCGTCCCGCCGAACGTAAAGCTGTTGTCCAGCAGGACGCGCCGGTTGGCCACGTTGACGCCTTGAACGTTCACGGAAAATCTCTCCCCGAAGCTTTTTCCAAGCGAAAGGTCAAACGTAGTGTGCGGCTGCAGATGGTCGCCGGGGTTGGCCGGCGAAGGGCTGCCGTTGCTAAAGCCCGAGGCGTAGGACACATCCGTCGAGGCGTAAGCCCGCCACGGCAAATTGTACTGCGCGCCGATGTGCAAGGTATTCCGCTGATCATGATCGAGCAGCTTGAATCCGTCGCCAAAATTGAAGTTGGTCAGGCCGCCGTTGATGTCGCCGAAGCCGAGGGCCAGCTGATTCGAGTAGGTCACGTAGACCTGGCCACGGTTGCGAATGCGCGGGGAACGCAACGTAAGCTCCCAGCCGTTGATCCGCGCGCCCTGAATGGTGATGGGAAAGAACACGTCGGAGTTGTTGAGATTGTTGTGGTCGAAGAAGTTTTTCGAGCGAGTGAGAAAGTTGTCGGCGTCGAGTGTCCAGCCCCGAAAGGGAATGGTGACACCGAATTGGTGCTCCTCGTCGCGCTCTCCGTGGAGCGGAATGAATCCCAGGTTCTGATCGGTGACAAGTTGCACCAGCGGACCTGAGGCTGTGCCCAACGGCGGCGCCTGGTAAAAGTGACCATAGAAGCCGCGAAAAACCCAGTTCAGCTTCGGGATGCGAATAGACGCTCCGACGCGAGGGCTACTGGCGTTTTCAACCACGCCTCCAGAGAAGTGGGTCTGCCGAATCCCGGCATTCAGCGTGAGCCAGGAGGTTGCTCGCACCTGGTCCTCGGCATAGACCGCGACCAAGCTGCCGACCGGATTCTCTTTGTCCGGAGGAGACAAATTCGGCGCGCTGTTGTCGTTAAAGATCAAGCCAAAGAGCTCATTGTCTTGCTGCGCGAAGCCGTACAGGCCCGCACGCAAGTTGTTGCGGTCCTTCACCCAGGCCAGCGTGACCTGCCCGCCCTCGTATTTAGAAGACCGATCTTCGGTTGCGGAACTTGGCAGGTCCAGCGGACTGCTTTGGTAATTCGCGCTGTTGTAATGGTAGAAGGGCGACGCCGTCAGCAGCAATCCTGGGCCAAACGTACGCACCCATGAGAAGGTCAGGAAAGCATCATTCTCGCGATTGGCGTCATGCAGAAACTGGCCTTGAGTGTTTGGGTCATTGGAATCGAAAGGCACCTGGTAGAAATCGCGCCGGAGCTGCGTAACCACGCGCAACTGGTCGAGCGAGTCCAGGTTGTAAATCAGCGACGCGAATCCGCCAAACCCGTTGGCAGCGTCATGAATCACCGCTGAAGTAGGTGTCTGCAATCCCAGACTGGTCCGGTTGCCGTTGACGCTGGCGTAGTACGCCAAGCGATTGGTGTGCCCTCCAAAATTGATCTGGTCGTCCGACTGGTAGAAATTGCCGAAGCCCAAAAGCACTTCGCCATCGTTGTTTCGCTCGAAGCCGGTCCGCGGCGCCACATTGAAAACTCCGTAAGTACGGTCTCCAAAATCAGCGGAGTAACTCCCTCGCTGCATCTCAACAGTGTCGATGTCTTTCGGATCGATCTGCGGGCCCAGGTTGCTGGCGATGTTGGTGTTCGGAATAGGCACGCCGTCGATGAGCCAGCTCACCTGATGCCCGCCGCGAATGTGCAGTTGATCGTGGGTGACGTAAGCTCCCGGCGTGTAGTCCGTGATCATCGCCATGCTGTTGGCGCGAGTGGCGCCCGGCGTCTGGCTGATCTCCTCGCGATCGACCAGCCCGGTCGGCGTCACCGACTCCGTTTGTGCCGGCGCCGAGTCCGCCGAAACCGTAACCGACTGGTTTTGCGCCGCCAGTTGCAGCTCAAAGTGCAAAATCGGCGCCGTGCCGGAGAGCACGGCGACGTTTTGCTCCCCGTTGGCAAAAGCACTCTGCGACACCGTCACAACGTACTGGCCCAGCGGCACCGCGTCAAAATGGAATTGCCCCTCGGCATCGGTTTGCAATTCTTGAGCGTAGTTGGATGCTTTTGCCTTCAGAACGACCTTCGCGTCGGACACCGGGCGGTGCTGCGGATCGTGCACGATCCCGCGCACCGTTCCGAAGATCGTTCCAAACGCAATGCCCCCAAGACAAAGCAGAACAGCGAAAAGCGGTAATACGCGTCGCATAAATCCCTTTCTCCTCGTGGGATGGGTTCCCGCACGACCTGGGTCGCGGCTGGAGTGAATCAGAGCGAGTCTTTAGGGACGGCGGTGCTACAGGATGGACGAGATGCGAGGAGGGGGAGCCAACGGCTCGGTCGTGCGAGGAATCTCGATGGATTGTGCAGCTTCCGCCGTATCAGCAATCAGCATCGGCGCGGCGGCAAACGTCAGCGGCGGCAGCACGAATGCAACCGCGCTAACCACCGGCTTGTCCGGATCCTGGCAGCAGGACATGGAGCACGGCGTCAAGCCACTGCCGTTATGGTCGCAATCCGCGTGCGAATCGGGATCGGCCGCAGGAGCCTTCCGGTGATGATGCTCGGGAATGTTGCAGTGATCCCCAGTGCAGCAAGCCATCGTGTGGCCCACCCAAGCGGCACAGGCCAGCGGCGCATACAGCAGCGCCACGGCCAGCAAACACACGCAGGCAGCCAAAACTCGGTGAGCGCGTTGGGGGGAGCGGTTCACAAGTCTTCTCGGAGCCAAGCCCATACCCAATATTATAGCCACGGCCGGGCCATTTCGCGCCGAGAAAGATGTCCCGCCTTTGTAATCTTCCGGTACCAGGAACCCAGGCTCCGGCGCCTCGTGTGAACTCCACACCGTAACTAAGAATGCCGCTTCCAGCCGCTGCCGTCTTGACTTGCAGCGGAGCCCATCGCAGACTCGCCGTATGGCCCATACCTATATGCTCTTTGATTTCGGCGCGGACGAAGAGGCCGCGCAGAAAGCGCGCCACAAGCTCGAAGGCTGGAAGCAGGCGTTTCGCCTGGACAAGAAGCTCCAATTCAAATTCGATCGCGGCCAGCCAACGGCAGCCGAGGCTTCGTCGGAACCGGCCTCCGAAGCCGCCGAAAAAACCGCTAAAACCAAATCGAAACCAAAGCCCAAAGCCAAGGGCAAAGCGCACGAGCAAGCCGCCAGCAAGAATGGCGACGTAAAGCTCTTGGTGCGCCTCTACTTTTCAGCCCACGAAAAGCTTTCCGAGCAACAATGGCTCGATCGCATCCCCGCCGACGAACTATTCAAGGGAGCCGCCCCGCAAGTGATCCAGGAGGGCCAAGCCGACTTTCCGAGCGTTCTAAAGCAGTTCGATACCCTAGAGTAGGTTTACGCGAGCAGCGGGATCGACGTGGTCGGGGGAAGGCACCGATTCCGCCGTTTGCCTGGGAGAACACCCCCTTTTTGCTATAATGGCCATTCAACGGTAGGATCGACCTCCACTTCAACTAGGCGAGGACAGACGGAATGGCGGTACAGACTCGCGTCAAAGTGGCCAGGCTGGATGCTGTCAAGTTTCGCGGTCTCGACCGCGACGCCCTTATCCGCCTGTACCGCACCATGTTCCTCTCTCGCCGTCTGGACGACCGCGAAATCCAGCTAAAGCGTCAAAATAAGATCTATTTCCAAATCTCCAGCGCCGGCCATGAAGCTGTCACGGCCGCAATGGGGTTTCTTCTTCGTCCCGGCGTCGACTGGATCTACCCCTACTACCGGGACCGCGCCCTTTGCTTGATGCTGGGCGTCACGCCCCTCGAAATGCTCCTTCAGGCCGTCGGCGCAAAAGATGACCCCGCCTCCGGCGGCCGCCAAATGCCCTCCCACTGGGGCCACCCCAAGCTCAACATCACCAGCAAGTCTTCCTGCACCGGCACTCAATTCGTCCAGGCGGTGGGCGCTGCGGAAGCCACCCTGTATTACGCAGACCGTCCCAAGGCTCTCGCCCAGGCCAAAAAAGCTCCTCTCGGAAAATACGTCCGTCATGATGCCGACGAGATCGTCTACGTCTCCGCCGGCGATGGCGCCACCAGCGAAGGCGAGTTCTGGGAATCGCTCAACGCCGCCTGCGCCAAAAAACTCCCCCTGCTGTATCTGATCGAAGACAACGGCTATGCCATCTCCGTTCCCGTTGAGGTGCAGACCGCCGGCGGAAGCATCTCCAAGCTCGTGCGCGGCTTTCCGGGCCTCCATCTGGCCCAATGTGATGGCACCGATCCCCTGGAAAGTTACGCCGTCTGTAAGGAGGCCGTGGACTATTGCCGCCAGCGTCGTGGCCCCGCGCTCATCCACGCTAACGTCATTCGTCACTACTCTCACTCGTTGTCCGACGACGAGAAACTCTACAAGACCGCCGAAGAGCGTGAAGAAGAAGCCCACCGCGACCCGCTCTCGAAATTTTCTTTGTTCCTTGTCCGCGAAGGCCTGCTGGACCAGAAAGAAATCGAAGCCCTGGAAGCCGGAGTCGATCGCGAGGTTCGCGATGCTGGGGACCAGGCGCTTGCCGCCGAGCCCCCCGAGATCGACTCCATTCGCGTGAACATTTATTCTCCTGACATCGATCCCACCGCACCCACCTTCGCAACGCAGCCGCAATTCCACGGCGCCCCCAAGACCATGGTGGAAATGGTCGCGGCCACGATCTCCGACGAAATGTCCCGCGACGAGCGCATCACCGTCTTCGGGGAAGACGTCGCTGACGCCAGCCGCGAAGAAAATCTAAAGCACGTAAAAGGCAAGGGCGGCGTTTTCAAAGCCACTTCCGGTCTGCAAAGAAAGTACGGCGCCGACCGCGTCTTCAACACTCCGCTCGCCGAAGCCGGTATCGTGGGGCGCGCTATCGGCATGGCCACGCGCGGCCTCAAGCCGGTCGCTGAGATTCAATTCTTCGACTATATCTGGCCCGCCATGATGCAGATTCGCGACGAACTCTGCGTCCTCCGCTGGCGCTCCAATGGCGCCTTCAAGTGTCCCGCGGTGCTGCGCGTCGCCATTGGCGGCTACCTCACCGGCGGCGGCATCTATCACAGCCAAAGCGGCGAATCGATTTTCGCCCACTGCCCGGGCCTGCGCGTGGTTATGCCTTCGACGGCGCTGGACGTTGCGGGACTCCTGCGCACCGCCATCCGCTGCGACGATCCCGTGATGTTCCTGGAACACAAACATCTCTACCGCCAGCCCTACAATCGGTCCGAATATCCCGGCCCAGAGTTCATGGTCCCCTTTGGCAAGGCCCGCGTTGCCAAGGAAGGCACCCAGGTGAGCATCATCACCTACGGCGCCATCGTGCACCGCGCCGAAGTGGCGGCCGCTCAACTTCAGCGCGAAGGCATCTCCGTCGAGATCATCGACCTGCGCTCGCTCTCGCCCTACGATTGGCCAGCCATCTCTGCCACGGTCTGCAAAAACCATCGCGTGATCGTCGCCTACGAAGATATGCTCAGTTGGGGCTACGGCGCGGAAATCGCCGCCCGCATCGCCGAGGAGCTCTTCGACCAGTTGGACGCTCCCGTGAAGCGTGTAGCGGCCATGGATTCCTTCTGCGCCTATCAGCCGAAGCTGGAGGACGTCATCCTCCCGCAAGTCGACAACCTCACGGCCGCCGTCAAGCAACTCCTCGAGTACTGAGCCTGCCGGCTGGGCCCCAGGAAACTTTTTTGCTACTCTTTGCGTATTAAGGGGTAGAGAACGTCGAAAGACTGCTCTGTGGGGGTGAACCGATGGTCTGCACTACTTGTCAGAGGCAAATCGCGGACGGCTCCAACTTCTGCTACAACTGCGGCGCGAAACAATCCGCGCAGGCCGGTCCAGGCCAAGCCGCTCAGCATGGCGGCAAGAAACGCCTGGTACGTTCGACCACCGACAAAAAGATCGCGGGAGTTTGTGGTGGATTAGCCGACTACTTCGATCTCGATCCCACGATCATTCGCATCTGCTGGCTGTTGGCGGTGCTGTGCGCGGGAACCGGCGGCCTGGCGTACATCATTCTGTGGATCGCACTACCGGTAGCCCCAACACCGGTAGTCACTACCTCCACCCCAGTCGTGTCGTAGGGTAAATGTAGGGGCGCGCTTTAGCGCGTCCCTCCGTCTCTTTTCCTCGTAGGGGCGCAGCGCACTGCTGGGCCCCATCTCGGCAACCAACCCGGCGTGTCAACCTACTCTTTGTCCCCACGCTTCCCACGCGCCGCCCGCCCTCGGCCCCCGCCTCCCTCAAACAACGGATAATCCAGTGAAACCAACCCCGCCCCCACCGTCGCCAGCACAAAACACACTGCAGCCAAGACCAAGGGAAACTCATACTCATGCACCGCGAAATACCCGCGCACGCTGTGCACCTTCCAGATCGCCACGCACATCTCGCCTGCCAGCAACAGCGCCGCGGGCCGCGTAAACAACCCCAGCAACAGCAACCCGCCTCCGAAACTCTCCAAAATCCCGGCGACATACAAGAAATACCCCGGCAAACCATGCTCGACAAAGATGCTCTGCATGTTGCCGTGGGCGCGCGCCAGTTTCGGGTATCCGTGAAACAGAAAAATAATCCCCAGCACGATCCGCAGCCCCAGCAGCGAGATCGGTTGCAGCCTATCCAGAAATTTCACGTCGAGAGTCTCCGATTACGTCCTCAGCGGCGATCACGCCGCCGCGAATTGTAACAGAAACCCTGCCTATACTCGGCGCAGCGCCGTCAAAGAATTCGGTTACAATCGTCAATGCAGATCAACAAGCAATCCATCTGAAATGCAATTCATGACTTCTGCGGAGGAGATCGTGCGGACGGCAGATGCCGTGGGTCAAACGCTTGGGGACGCCGGATGAAGCGCAAACTCGTTATTGCGGTGCCTCTCCTCGTTCTCGTGGGACTCCTCGCCTGGGCCTTCCGGCCCAAGCGCGAATCCGTCGCCGACGCCTACGTCAGCGAGCGCAGCGTCACCCTCTGGAGCAGCGTCGCCCAGGTCCGCGAGCCCGTGGACACCCTCCACTACGGCGACCGCGTCGACGTCATTGCCCACCGCAACGACAACGTAAAAGTTCGCACCGTCGCCGGCCTGGTGGGCTGGGTCGACGGGCGCCAGCTCTTGGATCCCGCCATGTGGCAGCGCAGTACCAAGCTGCTCGCCCAGGCTCAGGCCATCCCGGTGCAAGCCCGCGGGCGCACCAAGGTGCAAACCAATCTTCGCGTCCAGCCCGGGCGCACCGAGCCTCGCCTCTATCAGTTCGGACGCGGCGTTCCCGTCGAAGTCGTCGGCCGCGCCGTCGCCGATTGGGTGCAAGTCACCGACGAAAAGGAAGCCGCCAACGAACCGCAGGACACCAAGAAAGAAGATTGGTTTCTCGTCCGTGCCGTAGCTACACGTCCTCCCGGCGAATCGGCCTCCCGCTCCGCGGAGCCCAGCAACACCACCCAGCCGGGCGACCAAAGTGTTCCCATCGCCGGTTGGGTCATTGCCCGTTTTGTGGAGCTCGACCTTCCCGATCCCGTGCGCGACGGCATCGCCTCCGCCAACGTCCGCCCGGTCGCTTGGTTTGAACTCAATCGTGTCGGCGATGCCTCCGGCGACAAACCGCAGTATCTTGCAGCCGGTTCGCACGGCTCGGAAGGCCAGGCCTGTGATTTCACCACCCTCCGCGTGTATACCTGGAACTCCAAGAAAACCCGCTACGAAACCGCCTTCATTGAAAACAATTTGTGCGGCCAGTTGCCCGTGCGCGTCGGCAAGGGCCCCAAAGCCGAACCAGAGTTTCGCTTTAGCGTCATGGATGGCGACAAAGGCGAGCGCGTCTACCGCTTGATCCAGACCGTCGTGCGCCGCATCCGCGAAGACGGCGAGGCAGCCCCTCGGAAACAGGCGCACGCCAGCGCGGCGAAGCCGGTCGCGAAATAGTTGCTACTGGCCATCTCGTAAACGAGCCTTGTGGGTCGCGGCTTCAAGCCGCCGCCAGAAAAATGCAGGGGCGCGCTTTAGCGCGTCCCTCCGATCTTTTTCCGCCACCTGTTCAGCCGCGATAGCAAGGCGCCAACAGGAACTTCCCTGAAGCGCAGGGTACGCTAAGCTTGAGGGCAGTTATAAGATAAGTTAGAGAAGTTCTACTGTTCGGTGTTGCGGCTTCGCGTATTTTCAGATTCCGTTTACATCTGTAGAATCCAGCAGGCTCGGTGGAGAGTGATGAATGACGCTGCATATCAGCGAAGCGGAAGTACGCGCCCTTCTGACCATGCCCATGGCGGTAGAGGCCGTCGAGGAAATCTCGCGCAAGCAGGCCACCGGAGAAGTGATCGTTCATCCGCGCCGCCGCTTCGAGCTGCCCGGCGGCGGGTTCTTCCACTACATGGCCGCCGCCGACTACACTTTGGGCTATCTAGCGATGAAGCAGTACACCTACGTGCGCGGCAGAATGCGCTTCCTGGTCCCGCTCTACGAAATCGCCAAGGGCGATCTGTTGGCCTTGATTGAAGCCGACTACATGGGCCAGCTCCGCACCGGAGCAGCCTCTGGAGTCGGCACTAAATACTTGGCGCGTCCCGATGCCCGCGTGGCCGCCATCATCGGCACCGGCGGTCAGGCCCGCACCCAGCTCGAAGCGGTTGCCGCCGTACGCACGTTGGAATCCGTCAAGGTCTACGGCCGCGACCCCCAGCGCCGCGCCAGCTTCTGCAAGGAAATGACGGAGCGAATCGGCGTTCCGGTGCGCCCCGCAGAGTCCGCGGCGGAAGCCGCCAGCGGCGCCGACATCGTCTGCACCGCCACCACCGCATCGCAACCCGTCTTGATCGGCGCCGACCTCTCCGCAGGCGTGCACATCAACGCTATCGGAGCCAACCACGCGCACAAACGCGAGCTCGATAAAGAAGCGGTGGCCGGCGCGGACGTAATTGTGGTCGATTCCGTCGAGCAATCGCGCCAGGAAGCGGGCGACTTGATCTTGGCATTTCACGGCGACGAATCCTGCTGGACCGGCGTAAAGCGCCTAGCCGATGTGGTCGCGGGAAAAACGGGCGGCAGAACCAGCGAAGGCGAAGTCACGCTGTTCAAATCCAATGGAATCGCCTCGTGGGATTTGGCCGTAGCGATGAAAGTCTATGCGCTAGCCCGCGAAAAAGGGCTGGGCAAAGACCTGCCGTTCTGGAAAGACGCAGACCCCACGCCAAATTAGTTTCCGGCTGGTTTCGCGTGTTTCATCGCAAGAACTCCGACTCCGTTCCTCTGGCCACCGCCCCTTTGGGCGCCGTTCCGCTTCTTTGGCCACCGCCCTTTGGCCGCTGCTCCGCTTCTTTGTAGGGGCCGGGGCTTGCCCCGCCCGGCGTCCACCCAGGCACACTGCTTGCCGCGGAGCGCGCACCGTCCGCCCGTTTTCTCCGCAACCGGTTCAAAGCCACCCTGCTGTGTCTGGTATTCACCCAACCGTTCAGCCGCGTGGTTCGCGCAATTTGCGCTGTAGCGCCTCATGCAGCCGCGAGCGCACTTCGGTAGGAAGTTCCACAGGCTGCGAATCGCAAAAAATATCCACGGTCATCTTCGTCTGATTAACCACCAAGGCGCACTCTTGGCAGTGATCGAGGTGCCTCTCCAATTCCTGCTTCATCGCGGCGTCCAAATCGCCGTCGATATAATTCGAGATCTCGCGAATCACGCCGTCGCAGTTCAATTGGGTTCACCCTGCCGGAAGTACCGATTCAATTTCTGCCGCAGCTTCAACCGCGCCCGCAGCAGCCTGGACTTCACCGCCGGAACGGAAATCCCCACCGCCGCCGCCGTTTCTTCCGTGGAAAGCTCTTCTATGTCCCGCAGCACGAACACCACCCGAAAGTCCGGCTCCAGATGCTCGATCACCTGATCCAGAATTTCGTGCATCTCCGATTGCGCGTAGCGCTGTTCCGGACTGGGTCTCCAATCCTCAATCTCGCGCGGCATCAGATCATCGTCGCCCTCGATCGGCTCATCGAGCGAAACCTGGTTCGGCCGCCGCTTGCGCAGCCGCATCAATGCTTCGTTGGCCGCGATCCGCACCAGCCAGGTGTAAAAGCGCGAATCCCCTTGGAAAGTGTTCAAGTGCGAGTAGGCCTTCAGGAAGGCGTCCTGCATCGCGTCTTCGGCATCCTCGCGATTCCGCGTGATGTTCATCGTCAACCGGAAGATTTTGCGCTCGTAGCGGTTCACCAGCTCTTCAAACGCGGTGGCGTCGCCGGATTTAGCGGCCGCCACCAACAAATGCTCGTCCTCCCGCGCGATGGCGGAGGGCAGGCGATGTGGATTAGGCGCGCTCAATGGGGTCGCTTTTAGCGGGCCAAGGAACAGCCCGGTCTTGGTAGGCTCAATCATAAAGGTAGCACAAAGCACCGCGGCTTCCACCTCCGCCCACCTTTTGGATGAAGCCGCCAAGGCGTACGATTCAGAAATGAAAGAATAGTTTTGCCCAGCGGCAAACAATGTGGGGTTGACGCTTCCGGCGGCCACGGGGTAGAGTGGCCCCAGAACAACCTTCGATAAAAAGTAATGGCTCCTCGTTTTCTCAAGACGCGCGCGTCCGAAGCCGGGTTTGGGTACGTCGTCCACCACCCAGCTCACCCAATATATTTTGCAGAATCTGCGATTTGCACTTGAGGGCGGAGCTCCTGCAACCGCCCCGGACCATTTCGGAGAGCTTGTCACATTGCATCGCTACCGCGGAACATGTACGCCGGAAAGGCGGCCGAACAGGTAAGCTACCTATATGAAGACTTTGCCCGACCATCTTCGGAAAGGAATGAAGCTGGTGATCGTCAGCTGCAATCCCACGGAATCTTCGGTCCGTGTGGGACATTACTACGCTGGCCGCGACAACGAATTCTGGCCGATTCTCTTCGAGAGCGGCGTGGTCCCGGAGCCTTTCGATTATCACGACGACAAGCGGGTCATTGAGTTTGGTATCGGCCTGACCGACCTGGTCAAGCGCCCCTCGAAATCCTCGGATACCCTCTCTCGTGAAGATTTTGCGGAAGGCCGCATCGTGCTTTCGCAAAAGCTGGAAGAGTTTGCTCCCCGCGTGGTGGCCTTCAACGGCAAGCTGACCTACGAACAATTTTCTCAACGCAAGTGTAAGTGCGGGTTGCAGAAAGAGCTTCTCTACGGCGCGCGGGTCTACGTGCTGCCCTGCACGCCCGGCCAGCCAGCGCAGGCCAAAAGCGAAAAAATGCAGCATTTCCGCAAGTTGGCGCAACTGGTGAAGCGCATCGAGAAGGAACGCGACACCACTGTCCCAGCCAGCGACTGAACCGGAGCCCCCCATGAGCACTTCATCGAAAAGCGTGCCGGAACATTCCGTCATCCTCGAAAAACACGAGGAAGGCGTCGCCACGCTGACGCTGAACCGTCCCGACCGTTTGAACGCCCTGAATAACGAACTGGCTGTCGCGCTCAACGACGCTCTGGTCCGCATCGCGGGAGATCCAAAAATTCACGTTGTGGTTCTGACCGGAGCGGGCCGCGCCTTCTGCGCCGGCGGCGACCTCGCCGTGATCGGGGCCGGCCGCGATAAAAATGACATTGCCGGGCTGGAGCCTCTGCTGCGTTCCGGCATGCGAGCGGTGTTGGGGATGCGCACCATGCATCAACCGGTAATCGCCGCGGTCAATGGCCCGGCGGCCGGCGCGGGTATGAATATCGCCCTTGCTGCGGACCTTCGCGTAGCTTCCGAGCTGGCCACCTTCGGACAGAATTTCGCCAAAGTAGGCTTGTTTCCGGATTACGGAGGAACCTATTTTCTGCCGCAGCTCATCGGACCGGCCCGAGCTGCCGAAATGTTTTACACCGGAGACATGATCGACGCGCAAGAGGCGCTGCGCCTGGGCCTGGTCAATTCCGTTGTGCCGCCGGCCCAGCTCGAGGCCGAGACCAGGACTTTGGCGCGAAAGATCGCGCAAGGTCCGCATATCGCCATCCGCGCCGTGAAGCAAATGTTGTTCGGCAGCGCCAAAGAAGAGCTCGTCAAAGCGCTGGAGCACGAAGTGCAAGAGCAGATGAAGTGCTTCGCATCGGAAGACTGCGGCGAAGGCCTGCGCGCATTTCGCGAGAAGCGCAAGCCGAGTTTCAAAGGGAAATGAAACCGGCTGGCGGCGAACGGCCGCCCAACCTTGATCGGCGGATGAGAGCGATGCCGCAAGAAAACAACATGGACAATCTGGAAATAACTCCGGCAGAGGCCAAGCGCCGCCTCGATGGCGGCGAGAAGTTGCTGCTCGTCGATGTGCGCGAGCCTTGGGAATTCGAGATCTGCCGCATCGAGGGCGCCAAGCTGATTCCCATGGGCTCGATTCCCGCGAATCTTCAGGCGCTGGACACCGACGAGGACGTAATCTGCTATTGTCACCACGGGATGCGGAGCTTCGACGTGGCCGTGTGGCTGCGGGCGCAAGGAGTGGAGAGCGCCAAATCGTTGGCTGGCGGGATCGAGCGCTGGTCCACGGAGATCGATCCTCAAGTGCCGCGATACTAGTGCCATCCCGCGGCATTGTGGGTCGCGGCTTTAGCCGCGACATCAAGCCGCCAAAAAACTTGGGCTTTAGCCCCTGAAGTGTTGAGTACGAGTACCCTTTCGCGGCTTTATAAAATAAGTGATGGGTCCCAGGGGCAGTGTCAAAGTTGGGCGGAAAATGAAAATAAAATTCCTGCAGAAACCTACCTGTACGACCTGCCGCAAGGCCAAGGCTTTTTTGGAGAAACTGGGCGCCGAGCTTGAACTCCGCAGCCTGGACGCGCAGCGCTTGAGCGAAGCGGAGATCGATAAACTGATCGGCGAACGCGACTACAAGAAATTCCTGAATGCGCGCAACGAGCTGTATCGCACGCGGAAGATGAAGGACAAGCCACCGTCGCGCGCCGAGGCCATCAAGCTCATGGCCAAAGAACCGAACCTGATTCGGCGCCCGGTGATGATTCGGGGCCAAGAGATCGTCCTCGGCTATGACGAAGATGCCTTCCGAGAGCTGGTCAAGTAAAAGATTGATAGAGCCGCGGAGACACGGATGGCAGTAAGAACGATCGCGGTGATTGGGGCGGGCGCCGTCGGCCGGGAAATCGCCTACTCCAGCGCGCTCGCCGGCTACAAGACCATCGTCGAGGATGTTGTTTCCAACAGAGTGGAACAGGCGATTGCATGGACCAGCCAAACCTTGGACGCCGACGTAGCGCAGCGCAGAGTTGAAGGAAGCATCCGCGATGCGGCACTCGCGAATCTGTCGACTGCCAGCACGGTCGAGGACGTGGTTCGCGACGCAGACTTGATCATCGAAACGGTCGCCGAAGAAATGGAAATGAAGATCGAGCTGTTCACGATCTTCGACAAGTTCGCCAGACCGGGCGCCATTTTCGCCAGCAGCGCAGCGTCGCTTTCGATTACGGAGATGGCGGCGGTGACGTTTTGCGCGGACCGCTGCATCGGGATGCGTTTCGTTGCGGCTGAACAGGCTGCGGAAGAAAGATGGGAGGGACGCGCTAAAGCGCGCCCCTACACGGTTCGCGCAGTGGCTGAACCCGGCGCAAAGCGGCTTGAGTTGGTCCGCGGGTTGGAGACATCCGACGAGACGGTGGCGGCCTGTTGCGAAGTCGGCCGGCGCATGGGCAGGGAAGTCGTCGTTGTTCGCGAACTGGACCCGGGTGTTCCCGTGCGCGCCGAACTGAAATCCGCGAGTGCGCAGGACTAGCTTTTCTAAAACGACATGGACAAACAAACTCTGAAGGAACTCGCCGCGAAAATCGAGATACGCCAAGGCGACCTGACGGAGATGGAGACCGACGCCATCGTCAACGCTGCGAACAACGACCTGATCCTCGGTGCCGGAGTGGCCGGAGCCATCCGCCGGAAGGGCGGCGACGAGGTACAGAAAGAATGCACCGCGATCGGCACCATCCCGGTGGGATATGCGGCCATCACGACTGGCGGCAAGCTCAAAGCCAAGTACGTCATTCACGCCGCCAGCATGCAGCTCGGAGGGGCGACCACGGCGGAAGCGCTGCGGAAGTCGACGGCTCATGCGCTGCGCATCGCCAACGAGCGCGAATTGAGGACCATCGCGTTCCCGGCGGTGGGCACGGGCATCGCCGGGTTCCCGATGAAGGAATGCGCGGAGATCATGCTGCAGCAAGCGTTGCTGCATTTGGGGAACGGCAGCACCCTCGAAACGATTTATTTTGTGTTGTTTGACGAGACCGCGTGCGAGGTCTTCAAACGCGCCTGGAAGCGCCTCCAGACCGAATCTGCGGCTTCGCCGAGCTGAAGATCCTGGGAAAACCCGCCAAGACTCGCTTTAGGAGCTGAAAGCCCCCTAAAAGCATGCACGTTACGAAGGAGCGATTCGGGTGCGGGTTGGTCGGGCCAAACGCGGCGTCTCAGCCGGCATCATTAGGGGCGTCCCACTCGCCTATATCTTGTTGTAGCGCGGTCTTTTCCCACCGTGTGATCGGCAGTATTGCTCAATTCGAATCCGTTCCCATGCGAGAGCGAAAGAGGCTGGCTACTTTCCAGGCTTTGGCTTCCGCTAGGTTTTTCGTTAGTGCGGCGGGGTCCGAGTCTCGGATCGATTTCTCGTCTATGGAGCTGAGGTGGATTTCGTAGGTTAGACCGAGGATATCCAGGGCGCGGCGGCGCGATTGGGATTCGGAGGCGAGGATTAGGCGCATGATTTGAATATCGTACCTTATGACGCTTGGATATTTTTCGTTGGCGAACCGGTTAAATTGAGGGCAACGGATCAATTGTGGTGTGGCTTCGGTTGGCACAGGCAGGAGTGCCTGTGCTACCGGGAGTCAGCGGCGCTTGAGGGCTTCTAGTTCGTCTAGTGTGCGGGGCCAGTCGGATTTTAGGAGGCGGGAAAGGCTGCGGTCGGCTAGGAGTTTTCCGTTGGTTTGGCAGCGGGGGCAGTAGTTGGTTTCGTTGTCGGCATAGCGGATGCGCTGGACTTTTTCGCCGCAGCGCGGGCAGGGCTTTCCGTAGCGGCCGTGGACGGCCATGCCTTCGCGGAAGGCGGTGACTCTTTCGGGGAAGGCCACCTTGGCTTCGGTTTGCAGGCGGTCGATCCAGAGTTGGAGGGTTTGGCGTGTGGCGGCGAAAAGGCAGTCCCACTGTTCTGGGGACAGCTTGTGGGTGAGCGTGACCGGGGAGAGTTGCGCGGCGTGGAGGATTTCGTCGGAATAGGCGTTGCCTATGCCGCTGAGCAGGCGCGGATCGGTTAGGGCCCTTTTTAGGGTGCGGTTTTCGGCGGTCAGGTTGGCGCGGAATTCGGTTAGATCGGCGGCGAAGACGTCGATGCCGCCCGGGTCGGCTAGGCGCAAAGCTTCTTCGCCCTTGAGGACATGCAAGGAGGCGCGGCGCTTGCTGCCGGCTTCGGTGAGGACTAGGGAGCCGGTGGGAAAGTCGAAGGCTGCGAGAGTGTTACGGCCTGCTAGTTTTGCCTGTGGCGTGCGCCAGTGCAGGCGGCCGGCGATCATCAGGTGGAGGACTAGCCAGAGATCGTTGTCTAGGCCGATGGCGATGCGTTTGCCGATGCGGCGGAGTCCACGGACGACGCGGCCGTCGGCGTCAGCGATTGGCGGTTGCGCGGTGCGCAGGAGGAAGGGGCTCGCCAGACGGATGTGCGTCAGCGGTTGGCCGATGATGCGTGGTTCGAGGGCGGTGATGTAGGCAGCAATATCGGGCAGTTCCGGCACAGGTGACAGATTGCATGTGGTGACAGGGCTTTAGCAACGGCGGTTTCTGCAACCCCTGAGGGCAGGACAAAAGGGTAAGGACTCGCCGGGCTGAAGCCCAGCGCCTCCATAAGGACAAGCCGGAAAAGCGCCCGCCTCGGAAGTCGGCCGCTACAAAGTCAAAGTCCGGAACGTCGCGACGACGTCTCAGGGGGAGTCGGGGCGCTTTTTCAGGACTGGGCGGTCGTTTGGGCCTGGCGGTGGGGCTTGGCCTACACCTGGGCCGGTGGTGCCGTTGGCTGGGACCGAGGCGGAGACCGAGCCTTCTGCGTAGGCTTTCTTTAGGAGCTGCTCGGCGGCTACTTGGGCGCCGCCGGTGTCGTCATTGGTTTGTTTGGCTTTGCTGTATTCGTTGACGGCGCGCTCGCGCTGGCCCAGCAAATCGAAGATCTTGCCTAGGTAGATGTGGCCCCAGACTTCGGTCCACTTTTCGGGTGGTTCGGGAACCGTTTGGAGCGCCTCGCGGAAGGCGTTGGCTGCCGCCTGGTAGTTCTTTTGGTAGAAGAACGCCTCGCCCATGCGGAAGTTGGCTAGCGGACGATTCGGTTGGATCGAGAGCGCGCGCTGGTATTGACCTATGGCGTCGTAGTAGCGGCCTTGCTCGGCGAGTTCTTCGCCACGGGCGATGGCGGCGCGGGCGCGCAACGTGTTGCTGCCCTTGAGAATGACGTTGTTGGGGTCGACCTTGATGCCGCCGGGTTTGGGGCGCCCGAAGGTCTCGACGGTGAATTCGGATTCGCCGCCAACGACATCGACGACCTTGGTTTCCGGGTTTCCTTCGGTATCGATGCGCAACTCGACGGGCATGGAGAAGGTGTCGAGCGGCTGCTTGATCTTTCCAACTACGCGAAAGCCTTGCTTGGTGCGGTAGACCACGTACTCGAGCGTGAAGTCGGGGACGCCCGTGGAATTGAGCCACTGGGCGAAGAAGCCCTTGAGATTCGGCGGGGCTTCGCCGCGCTTTGCGGAAGCTTGCGCGTGTTGCTGGGCCAGGTTCTCGAATTCGTCGATGGTGGCAGTTTTGCCGGCGTACTTGGCGTAGAAATCAGTGAGCAGGGACTTGAAGGCGACGTCGCCCATCTGGGCGCGCACCATGTGGAAGATCATAGCGCCCTTATTCATAACAACCGAGCGATAGTCGCTGGAATAGGGAGCGAGGCGAGCGGCTTGGGCGATCGGGGCGGCGTCTTCGCCCATGAGCGCGCCTACCGCGAATTCGTCGACAGCTTTCAGCCCGGCTTCGCGGCCGAAGATCTGCTCCGCGTAGAGAGCTTCGGAGTAGCGGGCCAGGCCGTCGCTGATCCATCCGTCGCCTGGGGTGGCCGGCAAAACGCCGATGCCCCACCATTGAGAAGCTACCAGGCGGGCGATGGTGCGCTCGCTGGCCTTGGGGTCCCAGATGCGCTTACTGAGAAGGAGCAAGCCTGGAGCGGCGAAATCGCGCAGCGTTCCGTCGGGCAACTGAGCGACGGTGTAATCGAGATTGTGGGTTTCGCCAAACATGTCGGAAAACATGGTCACCGCGCGGGCGACGTCACCAGCGAAGTCGGCGGCGTTGCCGGAGGCCGAGCGCGGGGCGTAGACGGCGACGTTGACGCCTTCGGCTTCTTTGATGTTGAGCTGCAGGTCGCCGGCGACGAAGGTTCCGTTTGGCGCCGCGGTATCACACTGAAAGGTGTAGAGAAGGCGCCCGCCTTCGACGGCGTTTTTTCCGGCCATCGGCGTAGGAGCGGAAGCTTTTCCGGTCCCGGCTACGGCGAAGGAGTCGGGGACGTTGAGGCGGAACGTCGCGGTGTAGCGGTTGGCCGGGAAATTGGTTAGGGGAAACCAGCGCGCGGGCAGAAGCAGGTACGCGCTATCTTTACTGATGACCGCGGCGCGCACGCCGGGGACGGGACTATTGTCTTCGTTGGCCAGCATGCCGGCGTAGGCGAAGGTTAGCGTGACGCGAGAACCCGTGGCTACAGCCGTCGGCAGAGTCACGGTAATGATGAGCGGATTTTGGCTGTCCCGATCGAAGCTGAGCGATTTGTTGTCGGCGGCCTTGACTTCCTTCACATCGAGATTTTGGTGCAGCTCGACGCGCACGGCGCTGGAGACTTCTTGGGCCTTGAAGTCTATTTTGGCGACGGCGGAGATCGATTGCGTGTTGGGATCGAGCTTGGCGGAAATGTCGTAATGCTCGGCCAGGAAGGAAGGCGGGCGCGGCGTCTGCGCCATGAGAGGCGCGGCGGAACAGGCGAGCAGGAAAAGAAATGTCAGCAGGGACGTAGAACTGATTTTTCGGCAGCGGGTCATCGGACCCCTTTCACAGACTGGCACATGGGACCCTATATAGGATACCAGACACCTCACTTGGCGTTGCCACGGAGGGGGCCAAGAAGGTCAATAATCGCGTCCGCGGCGCGCTCGACGGCGCCGGGACTTCCTAGGCGCGCGCGTACCTGCGCCAGGCCTGCGCGCAGAGCGTCTCGCGCGCTGGGTTCGCGCAGCAGGCGCAGGACTTCGGCGGAAACGCGAGCTGGCGTGAAATCGTTTTGAATCAACTCGGGAACCACGCGCTGCTCCGCGATTAGATTCACCATGCTGAAAAAAGGTGTGCGGACCAGCGGCTTGGCGAGGATGGCGGTGAGCGGGGTTACGCGGTAGACGACGACCATAGGGACGTCGAGGAGCGCGGCCTCGATGGTGGCGGTGCCGCTGGAAACGATGGCGGCGTCCGCGGCGGCTAGCGCGTCGTAGGTCTGCCCTTCGACGATGCGCAGCGGCAGGTCCGGCGGCCAGCCTTCGCGGAGCATGGCTTGGTCGCTGCCTGGGGCTGCGGCGAGGACAAACTGGGCGCGGGTTTCACGATGGATCTGCGCGCAGGCCGCTTGCAGCACCGGAAGATGCTGGCGGAGTTCGGCTTTGCGGCTTCCGGGCAGGACCGCGACCACCGGTTGCTCTGGATTCAGGCTGTGCTTCTGGCAGAAACTTCTGCGGTCGAGTGCGGGGTGAACCGCTTCGACGAGCGGATGGCCGATGAATTTCACCGGCACTCCGGCGTCGCCGTAGAATTTTTCTTCGAACGGAAAAATGCACAGGGCTTGCGCGAAACGGCGGCGCACTACGCGGACGCGCCACGGGCGCCAGGCCCAGAATTGCGGGCAGATGTAGTAGATATTGCGGACGCCGTGGCGTTTTAGTTTTCTGGCCAGGCGCAGGTGAAAGCCGGGGAAGTCGGTGAGGATGGCGAAGGCCGGCTTGCGGCGCTCGGCTTCGGCGACCAGGTGGCGCATGGCACGGACGAGAGAGGGAAGGTGGCTCAGAATTTCGGTGATACCCACGACGGAGACTTCCGAGTAGTCGGTGACGATGTCGACGCCGGCGGCGCGCATTTGCGGGCCGCCCATGCCGAAGATTTCCACGTCGGCGCGGGCTTTGAGTGCTAGCGCGAGCCTGGCGGAGTACATGTCTCCACTGGCTTCACCGGCGGAGAGCAGCAGAGGGATGGGTGGCATGCGCGGGCTAAGGAAACGCTCAATCGCTGGCCGGCTGCGGCGCCGGAAGCGGATTTGGTCCGGGGACCTGATGTGCTTCGCGCGGGTCCGGAGGGAGATGCAGTTCCTGTTCTTTGTATTGCAACTGGTAGAGGCGGTAGTAGATGCCGCGTTGCACGAGCAATTCCTGGTGCGCGCCTTGCTCGCGCAGGCGGCCCTTGTGGAAAACCAGAATGCGGTCGGCGTGCTGGATGGTGCTCAGGCGATGAGCGATGACCAGCGCGGTTCTGCCGCTCAGCAAGCGGTCGAGCGCGTCGCGAATTTGCAGTTCGGTCTTGGTGTCTACGCTGGAGGTGGCTTCGTCGAGAATCAGGAAGCGCGGATTGTGAGCCAGTGCTCGGGCAAAGTTGATGAGCTGGCGCTGGCCGACGGAAAGCGTCGAGCCTCTTTCGTTCACGGAAGCGGTCACGCCCTCGGGGAGCGATCGGAGGAAGTCGCCCAGGCCAATTTCGCAGGCGGCGTCTTCGGCGGCTTTGCGGTCGATACCCGGCGTACCGAGGCAAATGTTCGATTCGATGGTGCCCGTAAAAAGAAAAGGATCCTGCAGGACGATGCCGAACAGGCGGCGTAGGTCCTGGATATTGATTTTGCGGATGTCGACGCCGTCGAGAAGAATTTGGCCGCGCTGAATATCGTAGAAGCGTAGCAGCAGGGAAATGAGGGTGGTTTTGCCAGCGCCGGTGTGGCCGACGATGGCGATGGTTTGTCCTGGAGCGACGCGGAACGAGACGTCGCGGAGCACCCAATCCTCTTCGGCGGGCTCGGGAGCGCCGCTGTAGCTGAACCAAACATTGCGAAATTCGATTTCGCCGCGAGGGGCGCTCAGGCGCGAAGCGTCGGGGGATGAGGCCGGCGCGGGCTCGTCGAGCAATTTGAAAATACGCTCGGAGGCGGCCATGGCGGACTGCAGGATGTTGAATTTTTCGCTGAGGTCCTGGATGGGGCGGAAGAAACGCGTGGCGTACATGGTGAAAGCGGTGAGCACGCCGAGACTCAGCGTGCCGGCCAGGACACGGCTTCCTCCCGACCAGTAGATCAGGGCGATGGCGAAGACGCTGAGGATTTCGACCGCGGGATAGAAGAGCGCGAAGGCCAGGATGGCGTCGCGCCACGCGAGCATGTTGTCTTTGTTGCGCTTGGCGAATTCCTTGCGGGCCTGGGCTTCGCGGTTGAAGAGTTGCACGGCGCTCATGCCGGAGATGTATTCCTGGAGAAAAGAGTTGATGCGGGCGATGGCGGTGCGGATGCGGCGGTTGGCGTCGCGAACGAACTGCCGGAAGAAATAGGTGACGACCAGGATGAAGGGAAGGACAGCCAGGGCGTCGAGGGCCAGGCGCTTGTCGATGGAGAAAAGCCACGCGGCCATGACCGCCAGCAGGAAGAAATCATTGATCATGGTGACGACGCCGGCGGCGAACAAGTCGTTTAAGGCGTCGACGTCGGTGGTCACGCGGGTGACCAGGCGGCCGACCGGGTTGCGGTCGAAATAGGTCATCGGCAGGCGCTGCAAGTGAGCGAAGATGGCGCGGCGCATGTCGTACATGGTTTGCTGGCCAACGCGTTGCATGATGCGAATCTGTATGTACTGGGCGAGAAAGTCGAAAATCAGGACGGCCAGGAAAACGATGCTGATCAGCAGAATTCCGCGCCAGGCTTGGGCTTCAGTGATCGACTGGCGCATGCCGGGAACCAGAAACTTGTCGATCGACACTTGGAAAAGCTTAGGTGGAGCGAGTTCCAGCGGCGTAACGATGGCCACCAGCGCTAGGGCGAGGACTACGCGCCAGCGATAGGGGCGCAGATATTGCATCAGGCGGCGCAATAGCCGCGCGTCGTAGGCTTTACCGAGTGCTTCTTCTTCGTGGACGTTGCTCATGCTCGCTCGAGCTCTTCTTCCAACAACTGCTTGCGATACAGATCGGCGTAATAGCCTTCGCGTTCTAGGAGTTCGTCATGGGTACCGCGCTCGCTGATGCGGCCGTCGCGCAAGACCACGATCTGGTCGGCGTCGCGCACGGTGGAAGTGCGGTGCGAGATCAGGATGGTGGTGCGGCCCTGCATGATTCCGCGCAGGCGGCTGAGGATGCGCTCCTCGGTCTGGGTGTCCACGCTGGAGAGGGAATCATCGAGAATCAGTATGCGCGGATCGCGCACCAGGGCGCGGGCGATGGCGGTGCGTTGCTTCTGCCCGCCGGAGAGGGTGATACCGCGCTCTCCGACCACGGTGTCGTACTTGTTGGTGAAGCCCTCGACGTCGCCGTCCAGACTGGCGACGTCCGCGGCTTCACGGACTTTGGAGAGATCGTAGTCGGGAAGGCCGAAGGCGATGTTGCCACCGACGGTTTCCGTGAAGAGAAAAGTGTCTTGGGGAACGTAGCCGATGGACTTGCGCAGCGTCTGAAGCGGCCACTCGCGGATAGGCTGGCCGTCGATGAGAACTTCGCCGTCCGGAGCTTCCCAGAGGCGTGCGACCAGGGCGGCCAGAGTGGTCTTTCCGCTGCCGGTGGGGCCGACAATCGCGAGCGTGGAGCCCGCGGGAATTTTCAGATTGATTTCGTGCAGAACGGGATGGGCGCCGCTTCCGTTGGAGTTGGTTTTTTCGCCAGCGCCATTTCCGGCTCGATTGGTCGGATAGGTGAAGGTCAGATTGCGAAATTCGATCTCGCCTTTGGGAGAAGTCCCGGCCGGGATGTTGCTGGCGCGGTCATCAATTTTCGGCTCGGCACGCAGAATGTAGTTGAGGCGGCCCACGGAGGCAGCGCCGCGCTGGAAAATATTGGTTACCCAGCCGAGCGCGATCATCGGCCAGACCAGGAGTCCTAGATAGGTGTAGAAGGCGATCAGTGCGCCCAAAGAAATCTGCCCGCGCAGAAGTTGGTGGCCGCCCTGCCAGAGAACGAGGAGAAACGATGTTCCGATGAGGGCTTGGAGCGAGGGCATGAACATGCTCCAAGTGCGGATCAGTTTGATATTGCGCGCGACGTATTCGCGATTAGGTCCATCGAATCCGCGAATTTCCGCTTCTTCCTGGGCGTAGGCGCGGACCACGCGGACGCCGGAGAGGTTTTCCTGGACCTTGGCGGAAAGGGAGGCCAACGAAGCTTGAATCTGCTCGTAGAGGTCGTGGATGACTTTGCCGAAGTGCCGCACGGCGACAAACACGAAGGGCAACGGCAGGAGCACCCACAGTGTGAGCGAAGCAGAGAGCTTGGACATGACCGTCAAGGCGAGGATCATGGTAATCAGCGTTTGACCGGTGTACATGATGCCCGGGCCGAGCACCATGCGGACGTTGTTCAGATCGTTGGTCGCGCGGGACATCAGTTCGCCGGTGCGATTGCGAACGTAAAATTCGGGTTCCAGAAGGAGCAGGCGATCGAGCAGGTCGCCGCGCAAGTCAAATTCAATGTCGCGGGAAACGCTGATCAGCACCCAGCGGGTGGAAAACGAGAGGGCACCTTTCAAGAGAACGCACACGATGAGAATAAGACAATAGATGCCGAGTGCGCGGCCGCTGTGTGGGGCGTAAAAGGGAATTACGCGACTCAACCGGGAACCGGAAATCAACGCGTGCGCGCCCCTTTGAAAGGGTTGAGGACTGCCCGCGAGAATGTCCGTGATTACGCCGGTCGCCAGTGGAATTATATTTCCGACGATGCTGGTGAGCGCAAGCACCGTAAGGCCCAGAGCAATCGCGCCCGGGTAGCGCCCGAGATAGGGTGTAAGTCCGCGCAGATTTTGCCACGCCGAGGGTTGGTCCGGCTTTTTCTTGGCGGTGCTTGGCGTTGTGGTGGCGGTGCTCATCGTAGCCTGGATCTTGGAGTGTCTCCCAACGAAGGCGACTCGCCGAGGAAATGCTCGAAGGTGGGATTGAGCGACTGATAGCGTTTGGCCGCCGGATTCCAGCGAACTCCTATGGGCAGCACGTGGGAGTCACCCGTTCCTTTGATCGGCGTGAAATAGAGTTGCAAACCCTTTTCGGCGTCTTGCTCGTACTGCAGGCGCCAGCCGGTGATCGGAGTAAGCGGCGTCGATCCCAGGTAGCCTTTGGAATTCTTCAGATGTTCGTCGACGCGCAGGATTTCCGACCACTGGCCGTCCTGGTTTTCCGCGATGACGGCACGGGTGACGACCGTTCCGGGGTCGGTATTCTTGGGAGTTCTGGGCACGACATTGGCGACTAAAAATTGCTGCTTTCCGGTTTTCGCGAGATCGCCGAAGAGCAGTACCGTGCTTTCCGTACCCAGCAGCGAATGCGCCGCGGATTGAATCTCCTCGGGCACGGCGGGCTCGGCAGGCTTGGCTTCCGCGGCTGCTTCGGGCTTCGGAGCTTCCTGCCCGCAGCCGGTCAGAAAACAGAGTGCCCCCAGGATACTCAGGGAATAGCTCAAGTAAGGTCCTGTGACTTTGAACGCGTTGGGTCTGGGACTGTGCGCTTCGGCCCACGATGGTAAGGACGGCACGGCGGCGCCCTTGTTAGCAGCGTTAGCAGCCTGTTGACAAAGATCGCTGTGCGTTGAAGCGCTCATGAATGAATGGCACCGCCAGGAGAGTTTTGGTGACGTGGCCCGGCTGCGCGTCCTTTTCTAGCCATCGGAGAAGTCTTGTCATCCGCGGCGGGTTTAACCGGCCTAGGTCAAGCACTACAGACCAATTCTAACTGTTGCCCGGCCTTGGTGGAAGAACTCGTCGCGACCTGGTTGCTGTACGGTTTGCCATCGAAGAATCGTTTCCAACGCTAACGCTGCGAGAGGATGGCGTCCAGCCGGGCTTCAAAATTTTCTTCTCCCTCGGACCATAGTTCGCTGCGCTCGACGGGCAGTGCGGCTTCGATGGCTTCCACCCAGCGGAACAACTGTTGGATGTTCTCGCGGGTCTTGGCGTGATATTCCTTCAGGTTGCCGCCGGCGGCCATCCAGCGGCGGAAAGTATGCTCGAGGGGATGGTCCGAAGATGCAAAGGGATTCGACGCGGCTCCCGGTGCCAGTAGCCCACCGTGCCCGGTAAAGAAATGCTCGAAGCCGAGGTCCGCGGCGAAATGCCCAGCGGTGGCCGCGAGTCCATCGTCGTAATCGAGGCCGTGGCAAATCAGCACAAGCGGCTGAGGCTCGTGGCGCCAGGTCAGGGTTTCCACGTCTAGGCCCCAAAGGTCCCATTTCGCGTTTACGAAGTAGGCGGTGTCGGCGTGCAGATATTGAGCCGCCAGGGCGGCCACTTCCGGCGGGCCGTATCCTTGTTCGCGGAGGTCCCATTCGGCGATCGCCGGTTCCGTGGCATCCACTGGCTGCACGATCAATTCGGAAAAGGCGTTTTGCGAGGCGGAGAGGGGCGCGGTGGTCAGGTATCGCGCGAACTCGGCAATCATGGTGGCTTCGGAGAAATCACGTGTCCACACGCGGAGATAGGCACGGTTGGCCATAAGAGTTAGAACGTAACGATTATACGGGTTCCCGAGGAGAGAGGCGAACCAGCGGCGATTTCAGATGGATGGGTTGTCAGGACCCTATACGAGGTCCGGCCGTGTTCGCCGTCGATCCAATCTGCTGCAGCCGTTCTCGGAGGGCGTCTCCAAGATCGGCAAAAACCTTGGTGCAGGTTTCGCGGAGCCTTTCTTCGGCGGTGGCCGCAATTCCGGCAACGACCTCGCGCCATTGATGGTCCAAGGAGGTCACTGTGGCGAGCATCCATTGGTTGGAGACATTGTCCAAGCGGTCGCGATATTGCTCGGCGGCCTGCTCTCCCAGGCGGTGATAGATGTCGTGCATCTCTATCTGATGGGTATCGGTCATGGACTTCCAGGACTTAAGAAGGGGTTCAAAACCGGCCTGCACTTTGAGATTGGCGTTCACTACCCCGGTTTCCACAACGTCGCTCATGGCGTTTTGGAAGCGCCGTAGGAATTCTTCCTGCTCGGTGGTGACTCTTTGCGTCAGTTCGGTGCGCGCGGTCTCCATCTGGGACCGTGTCGCGGCCGTTGACTTTTGCAATTCCGCATCGAATCCGTCTAGATCTTGGCGCGCATGCCTCTGAATCTCGTCGATAAAGGCCGCCGAGGTGGTGTCCGCGGCTTCGGCGAACAAGGCCCGCGCGCGGTCGAACGAGTCGGTGACCAGTTCCGCCAACTGCGTCTGGCCGTAACTTACAAAGTTATGGCTGGACTGATCCATCTCGCTGGCAAATTCACTGGAAATTTCGCCGGCTTTTTCGCGCAACTCCGTTCCGGCCTGTTCGCTGATTTTTTCTGAAACGGCCTGAATCTGGGTCTGGGCTCTTTTTTCATACCACTCGGCGGACTTGAGGAGATCTTCCACCGTTTGGTGCTTCACGCTTTCCGCTTTGGCCTCGAGTTCGGTCAGGTTCTTGGCGGTGACCGCTTCCGCGGATTGCTGCAAGAGTTGTTCGACGCTGCCGAGATTCTCCCGGAACTTTTGCAGGGCCTCGGCAAAGGCCTCGTCGGTTACGGTGCGAATGCGGTCTTGCTGCAGCGCGAGCGTGGCATCCACCAAAGAGCGGCTTCCGGCCAAACGCTGCATGGCTTCTTCGGTTTTCGAAATGTGCGGCTGCACCAGGGAATCGATTTGCTGGGCGAAATTAGAAGTGGCTTGCCGGCTGGATTCCTCGAAGGCTCCGCGGATGCGCGCGGCGATCTCGTCGAAAATCGATTCGGACCGCCGATGCAGCTCGTTGCGATGCAGGTTCAGGACGTCGTCGACTTGCGACTGAAAACCGATCAGGGCCTGCTGCTGGGCCATTTCCAGGCGCACGGAAAGGTGTTCCAGCCGCTCGGAGGCTTCGGCGGCGCGAGCCAGGGCAGCTTCCATGCGTTCGGTTTGGGCTTGGATCGATTCGCGAAGTCCCGCTAGCTGTTGCTCGGACTGACTTGCGGCGCCATTGGCGGCTTCCCGGAACGTGCCCGCCAGGCGTTCGGATTCTTGTTGGAATTGGGATATGAGTGTGTCGGCGTGCTCGTGGAGCGAGTTGGCGCCGCGCTCTTGTGCAGCGGACAGCGCGCTGTCTACGGCGACTTGCCAGCGTAGTTGCGCCGCTTCCGTCTCTAAGGCCGCATGGTTTTGCCAGGTCGATTGCGCGGAGGCCAGCGCCGAAGCCAGCTGCTGCTGAATTTCGTTGGCCGCCGCGGCGAGCGACTCCTTTTGCGATTCCAGGGTTTCCTCGCGTTGGCGCGCTGCGGCGTCGACGGCCAGGTGCGCCGCTTCGGCGCTGGCCGCGATTTGCGCGGTGGACTGCTCGGCAGACTCGCGCAGCCGCGCGGTCGTCTCCTCGGCTTGCTGGCAGACCGCACGCAGCGTCTCTAACGCATTGGCGACCTGCTGGGATTGTTCGTTGCGCTGCGCGAGGCCAGCGTCGGAAAGCTTGGCGGTCAGATCCCGCGTCAAATCTTCCAGCTGCGGGGCGAATTTTTTGGGCAGATCGTTCTGCATGGCCTCGGCGGCGGCGTTGTACGCTGCGCGGCCGCGGACATCGGATTCTTCTTCGATCTTGTGCAGCGCTTCGGACAATTTGCGGGACAGCTCTTCGTGCGCGGTCGTGAGTTTTTGTTCCCATTGGTCCGCGCTGACTTGCCGTTCGGCGGAAACCGCCTGCCCCGCGGCTTCGCGAGCCGCGGCTTGAATCTGTTGGCGGGCGTCGGCGAGCAACCGGGTCACTTGCCGGGCCAGCTGCATGGAGGCATCCGTCGCGCTGGCCGGGGAGGGGAACACCCGCACTTTGTCGGTACCGGCGCCCGCCGAAAAATCCGGCTCGGTAAGCGAAACGTGAAACTCCGAATCCAATGTGGAGGGCGGTGCCGGCGGCTGCACGTGCGTTGGTGTTGGCGCGCTAGCCGGCGATGCGCCGTAGGCCGCACCTGCTGCCACAGCTTGAGCTTTTTCCGCCTCGTTGTACGGGAACCAGTCTTCCGGGGGAAACGCGATGCCCCAAGCGTTACCCGGAGTTTCCAGTTCCAAGGCTACCTGGAAGAGCTGCCGCACGGTGCGTGGACGCTGGATCCAGGCGACCCGGCCGCGTATGGTGCGCGGGGCCTGGTCCGCCTCGGGGTGCGGGATTTCTAGCCGGACCCACATGTTTTTGAGGACGTAGTGCTTGGACTGGTAGCGGCAACCGTGGCAATTAAGGATCAGCGAGGAGGTGCGCTCGACAAAAGGCCTGCCGAGGGCGTCCACGCCGGTCACTTGCAGCGGCACGGCCTGCACAATACGGGTGCTGCGGCGCTTGCGCAATTCCGCGCTCGCATTGGCTACCGCGTCAGACATCATTTCGCTGGTTGGGTCGGCAAGGTTTCTGCCAAGGTCATCCATGGGTGGGGCCGCCATTTCTTAAGTTCGCGAGCAGGTCGCGCTAACTAAGTCCTTTTCGTCTGAGTGTGTTCTGGCGCTTTGGCATGGGGTGTTCCGGTCAAGAACATCCACGCTTCCTTGGCCACCCAGATGGGTCCAACGAGCAAATAGACAGGTCCCTGGAAAAATGCCGGGTGATTACCTTCAATGCGGTGCCCCAGGAACAGAAACACCCATCCCCCCAGGAAAAAACCGCCGCCCCAGGCCCATCTGGTGAGGATCAACAGGACGATCCCCGCAAAAATCATGGGAATGCCGATGCCGTGAAGCAGCTTATTCCAGGCGGAGGAGTGCTCGTGATCGTATTGTGCCATGTAGCTTGCGAGGCCCGGCATTGCAGAACTCCTGTGTGGGGACAGGTGCCGCAGAACAGAACTGTATACCCAAATGATGTAAATGGCTAGAGTCGCGGGGACACGAAACGGTGGAAAACTGCCTCACAAATCGCGGCGGCCCTCCATGGCTTTGAGCATGGTCACTTCGTCGGCGTATTCGAGGTCCGCGCCCACCGGGATGCCTACCCCGATGCGGGTGACGCGGACGCCCAGCGGCTTGAGCAATTTCGAGATGTATACCGCGGTGGCCTCGCCTTCAGCGGTGGGATTCGTGCAGATGATGATTTCCTCGACGGTGCCTTCCTTCAGGCGCTCGATGAGCGATTTGATCTTAAGCTGCTCCGGCCCGCGCCCTTGCAGGGGCGACAGCGCCCCGCCGAGCACGTGATACATGCCGCTGTAGGTGCGCGTCCTCTCGATGGCCAGAATGTTGTGGGCTTCTTCGACCACGCAAATCGTCTTGTGATTGCGCGTCGGGCCCACGCAATACAGGCACGGATCGGTATCCGTAATGTTATGGCACACGGTGCATTCGCGAATCTTTTCCTTGGCGTCGCGAATGGCATCCGCCAGCGCCAGCGCATCCTCCGGCGCGGCGCGCAGCAGATGAAACGCCAGGCGCTGCGCGGTTTTCTGTCCGATTCCAGGGAGATGCTTCAACTCGTCGATCAGTCGTTCTACGGGAGCGGCAAAATCAGGCATGCCTGATGTGTAGCACAGGCGCTCGGCCCGGCGCAAACGGGAGCGGCTGAAGCGCGTCGTCTCGTGCAGTCTTGGTTGCTTGAAAAGAGAAGGGACGACCCAGATGCGTATCTGCGCCGTCCCTTCTTGCAAATCGCCCGCGGATTTTTTACTGAGGACTGCTGCCAGAAGATGCCTGGCCCTGTGCGACAAGCAAAAGCTGCGTGCCGCTGTCGAGATGGACATTCTTGCTGGACGAGGTGATCAATGATCCCTGCGTGCTGCTGGACGCCGCTGAGTTCAGGTTGAGGCCGTTCAAGCCGAAGACACCTTGGCTGTTGGAGTTGAGCTGCCCCGCGGTATTCAAGCCGCCAACCGCACCCTTGGTTGCGCTGGTGGCGTTCGCGGTCGAATTGACTGCTCCACCGGCGGTCCCGCCGGCGACGCCGCCAACATTCGCGGCGGTGTTAGTCACGGCCCCGGTTGCGCCGCCCGCGGTTGATCGGACGCCACCGAGCGCGCTTCCGCCAGACGCCCGGCCGGAAGCCATGGCCCCTCCACCGGCTCCCAAGTCATCTCCGCCGATGGAACTAGACGCGGCGGCTTGCGTCGCGGCCAGAGCTTGAATCGTTACGTTGAGGGGAACCTCTTGGCCGTTTTTCAAAATCGCTTTGTCGAAGACGATTCCTAGGGCCGACTCTGACTCGCCCTTGGTCCGCGCTTTGGCTTCGGTTACATGCCCAACCAGCTTCGTGCCCTTGGGAATTATCACCTTGCCTTCGGACTTGGTTGCCTCTGTCGTTCTTGCCGCAACAGGGTCACCCGGCTTGTTCTTTTTGGCGTCCACTGGTTGGGAAAGCGCGGCATTCATGGCCGTGCCACTTGAAAGACTGGCCGAGTTTCGCCCAGCCTGTGCCGATCCCGAAGCGGCGTTGCTGTTCGATACCTGCGCCCCCGATCTGTCCGCTTGCGCCGACGTGCTGCTGCCGGCCGAGGAACTGGCCTGCGCGCCTGCCTGAGCATAGGCCGCTGCGTTGTATCCGAGGAGCACACCCACAAGGATGAATGCCGTCGTGACTTTCATGATGCTAAATCCTCCATAGTGGAATGAGGGTCCGTGTACCAGAACGAAGGAGCTGGGTTGCCCCCATTATCTGACGGCGTCGAAAGAGCACGACACCTTGCCTTCCGGGTCCGCTGCGGAGATGTAACTGGCCGTCCGGCCAGTACAATCCAAATACTGAAGCAGTACTAGTTAACATGCGGCGCGATTTCGGGTCGCGCCATGGCAGTGTATTTTTTGTTAGCGATTCAGGCGAGGGAAAGGAAGGGAAGAGGAAACTGGTGCAAGCCGGAACGGATTTAGAAAAGCCCGGGAATTTTCAGGCCCGCCATGCCGGGAATGTTGCCGGAGAGGTTCTTCATTTGGTTGGCAAGCTCTTCATCGACGCGCCGTGACGCTTCATTGACGGCTGCGCGCACCAGGTCCTGCAGCATTTCCTGATCTTTGCTGGCGAAAACGTCCGGCTCGATGCGCACATCTACGATCTGTTTCTGGCCGTTCATTCGCACTTGGACCATGCCGCCGCCGGCCGAGGCTTCCACCGTCACGGAATTTACCTGCCGCTGCAGATCCTCTTGCAGTTGCTTGAACCGCGAAAGCATTTGTTGGAGAGCGCTGACTTCCATCAGGATTCCCCTGGGCGATGCTTCACTTCGGTGATTTTCCCGCCGAAGCGCTGCAGCATCGACTTCACCATCGGATCGCGCTCGAATTGGGCCCGCAAATCTTGCGCACCCGATCCTGATCCCGACGCCGACGCAGCCGCCGCTGCAACTGCTTCGAGTTTAGCACAGACTCGCACGGGGCGGCCCAACACCTTGCTTGAAGCGGCACGGATCTTTTCGAGAGACTCGCGGCCTTCGAGAAGTTCCGCGTACGTCCGGTTCTTCGGCGAAAAATAAATGCGCAACTCCGCGCCTTCGAGCTCCCAGCGGCTGCTGTGTTCGACAAGTTCGCCGAGAAATTTTTGTTGGGCTTGGAGCGCGCTCTTGATCTCCGCGACTTGTTCGCTGGTCAGGCCGCTCGCTTGCGCGGCGACAAGAACGCTTGGCGCCGGCGAGTCTTCTTGTTCGGAAGAAGTGTCCGTCATTCCGGGCGATGCAGAAGTGATGGTCACGACAGCGGGCGATTCCGCGGACGGCTTTGTTTCCGTGCGCAATGAGACTGGTGCGATGGAGGCTGGTAGCGTTCTTTGTGGCGCGGGCGCGAACGCAACTGGAGCGGCGGGCGATGCGTCGCGCCGGGGCGCGAGCGGCACGGGGGCAATCGGAGCGCCGCGCGATGCGCCAGCACCCGCGCTCGCGACCGGAGCGCCGCCGCGCAAGTCCGCCAGCAATTCTTCGAGTGGGGCCAGCCGCGAAGCGTTGATCAGCCGCAGCAATCCCATCTCCAGATGCACGCGCGGATCGGGCTTGCGCCGCAGATCGTCGTCGGTCTGCAACAATATCTGAAAGAAGCGCGTCAGATCTTCTTCGCTGAACTGCTCGGCAGCACCCGCCAGCGCTGGCCGCTGATCCGGCGTTGCTGCAATCAAATCCGAATCCGCGCCACAGGCGCGCGCGATCAGCAAATTGCGCATGTGCCGGACGGCCTCCCGGCAAAAATGCTGCAGATTGCGCCCTTCCTTTTGAAAAGTGTGCACCAGGCTCAGCGCGCGATCCGCGGAGGCCGACGCAATCGCGCCGACGAGTTCCTCCAGGGCATCGTCGGGCACCACGCCCAGCAGTTCGCGCACCTCCTTGTCGGCAATGGCGTCGCCGCAATAGGCGCGAGCTTGCTCCAGCAACGAAAGCGCATCGCGCAGACTGCCTTCCGCCATGCGCGCAATCACCGCCAACGCGCCTGGCTCGATCTTCAAATCTTCCTTGCGCGCGATCTCTTCGAGCCGCCCGGTAATCTCCGCGAAGGTCAGCGCGCGGAAATGAAAGTGCTGCGATCTCGAGCGAATGGTATCGACCAGATTTTCCGGCTCGGTCGTGGCCATCACAAAAATTACGCGGTCGGGAGGTTCTTCGAGGGTCTTCAGCAAAGCGTTCGATGCCTCGCCGGTGAGCATGTGCGCTTCGTCCAGGATCACGACTTTGCTGCGCGAGGCGGCCGGAGCGTAGCGCACCATCTCGCGCAGCTCGCGAATCTGGTCGATGCCGCGATTGGACGCCGCGTCAATCTCGATGACGTCGAGCGAAGTCCCCGCTGCGATTTCTTTGCAGGAATCGCATTCGCCGCACGGAGTCGCCGTCGGTCCGTCCACGCAGTTCAGCGCTTTTGCGAGAATGCGCGCCGCAGTAGTCTTCCCAACACCGCGTGCCCCAGAAAAAATATACGCGTGGGCCACGCGATTATTGCGGATGGCGTTGCCGAGCGTTTCGGTGACGTGGGTTTGCCCCACCAAATCGTTGAAGGTCTGTGGCCGCCACTTGCGTGCGATGACTTGATAGCTCATAGCGTGAGAAGGATCATGGATGACTTTCGCCGTTGCGCCTTCAACTCTTGCCCGACAACGCTGAGCCAGAGCAGGCAATACGCGGCGCGAGGAACTTCGGGTGATCTGCGGCACCCGAGGCGTTCCCGATACCGTTGCTCCCTTCCGGGCCTGGCGGGGTTCGCGGGACCTCGTTGCACAGAGCCCGAAGTTCCACGCTCCGGCAGTCGCGCGACGTCACGCGACTGCTGACGAAAGTTTAGCACAGCGGCATCGGAGCCAAAAGATTTTGCCGACGCTCGCTTCAGTATTCTCTCGCCGAATTCCGTTGTCTAAGCAATTTGTTCCGCGATTTTCATAGTGACCGTCGCTTGGCCACCGGCGATTGGGCGCCATCGGGACAATCCTGTATGCCGCCCGCGACACATTTCAGAAAATGCTTGCGCTATCGAAGAAAAAGTGAAGTACACTTCGGCGCGGATGGAGTTCCTCCCCATCCACCCCGCGTTTCGCGCAGCGAAACACCGGGTCCGCGGCGCCAGCGGAATGTCACCGAGGCATCGCCTGGGTGTCGCCCCACGACACGGGGCCAGCCTGCACTACGGTGCGGGCAGGAGGAATCAATGAGAAAATTGTTGTCTTCGATCTTAGTTCTCGTGCTGGTTTCTACGGTTGTACCCGCATCCTTTGCCGAACCACATCAAGTTTTGCAAGGGACTCAAGTTCACCTGACTCTATTGAACGCCATCGGCACCTCAGCGTCCAGAGACGGTGATCCGTTCGTGGCCGTCGTCGCGGAGCCGGTGCTGCTCGGCAATCAGTTGCTGATTCCCGCAGGCACGCGGGTCAACGGCGTCGTTGGCACCATCGCCGCTCCTCGTCACTTCGCCATGATTCGCGGCGAAGCGTACATGAACCTGACATTTCGTTCCCTCGAAGTGGATAGCCGCGTCATCCCGGTGCAGATGAGCATCATCGCCATCGAGCAGCCGGGCCAAGCCAACGAAAAGCCTCGCAAAGATATGAAGGTCGAAGAAGGCGCGGTGCTGCAGGAGAAACACGACTATAAAGGAGATGTCCTGGCGGCAACCATCGGCACCGGCGGCGCTTCCATGGTCGGCTTGCTCTTCAGCCACGTGGTGCGCGGCTTCGGCATCGGATTGGCCGGCAGCGCTGCGTACATTGTTTCCCGCAAGGGCAAGGACGTGGAACTCCCGGCGCAGTCCGGCATCCTCGTGCGCATGGACAATACTATTACCGTACCCCTGACCAGCACGGGCAGCCCAGCCGCCACCGGCAGCCGCTGAAGACTTCCAGAAAAAGCGATGCGCTACTCGCGGAATAAAATCTCGGCGAGTAGCGCATCGATAGTCCTTTACTGAAGTTGCGCCCGACCCTCCCCTTACTTCACGGATTCACCGTGGGCGGCTGTGCGAGAACTCAACTCCTCGATCGTCAGGTTCTCGGTATGTGTAGCAATATACCAATGGTTGCCCCCAGCGTCCATTACGCCTCCACTTCGTTCTCCGTAAGGCTGATCCGTGGGTTCGCTCAACGATTTTCCGCCCGCCGAAATAGCGGTCTTATAGACCGCGTCCGCGTCAGGGACGTAAAGATGCAAGGCCATCGCCCTGGGGCCCCATTCAGCGTGCGCTTCGCTGCACTCCAGCATCGAATCGCCGATTTGCACTTTGGCGTGCCCGACGACGCCCTCCGGCGAAGCATTCTGGAACGCGACGCTCGCGCCAAACGCCCTTTCGAGAAAGACGAGGAACTCCGCAGCGCTCTTCACGCTGAGCCCAGGTGTGATGCTGCGCAGGCCATCTGGAACAAAGTGCTTTCCCGATGTGTGGGTCGCAATGTACCAGTGATTGCCGGATGGATCTTTGATTCCGCCTTCGTGGTCGCCATAATCCATGTCGCGCGGCTCATACAGCGACTCGGCGCCGGCCCGCAAGGCGCGCTGGTACACCTCGGTGGAATCTTTGACGTAGAGATGCAAGCTTGCCGGCATCGGTGTCCACTCACCGCTTGCTTCGCCCATCTCCAACATAGAGTCGCCGATCCGCACGCAAGCGTGAGTGATGGAACCATCCGCGCGTGTGGCGCGGACGGTTTCCTCCGCCTCAAATGCCTCCTTCAAGAAATCGAGCAGCCGTGCGACTCCTCCGCAAACCAAGTACGGCGTGAGGCTATGAAATCCGTCTGGAACGTATTTCGCGCTTCGTGTCATGTTGTCCTCGAATCCGCCAGGGCCGTCGGCCCGTGACGACGTTGTGCGTTCGTCCCTATCTTCGAGGATCGCTGTGAGCTCGTATTGTAAGAAACGGAAGGGGAAATCAGCGGCAGCCATATCGACGGCTGCTGCACTATTCGAGGATGGGAACGTGGCTCAGGTGCGGTGTGCAGGCCGCCAGATACGTGCTGGGATTGATGCCTGAAAAGGCCCTGAAATCGTGATTGAAGTGGGCTTGATCGTAATACCCGCAGGACAGCGCAATCTCGGCCCAATCGATCTCCCGCCCGCCGCGAATCACGCGCAGCACTCTCTGAAAGCGGCGCACCCGGCAAAACAATTTGGGCGTCAACCCGACTTCTTTCGCGAAAACGTCGGCGAAGCGCCGCGCGCTCAGGCCGATCCGTTCGGTCACGCCGCGAATCGTCGTCCCCTGCGGCGCGGCCTGGAACTCTTTCAGCGCGAAAGCCACCGCCGGATGCTTGTCGAATCCACTGCGCGCCCTGGCCAGCAAGGCGCGCTCCAGGATCTCAAATGTCTCCGCCTCCGTTCGGGCGCCCAGCAATCGTTCTCTTAATTCCCGCGCAAACGAGCCCCACAGATCCTCCAGCGGCACGTGCAAGTTATGCGTCTCGCTCGGCGGCACGCCCAGGAACGGGAAAGCCCCGCCCGGACGAAATTGCACCCCCACCACGTCGGCCTGCTCTGCGGTATCGATCACGAAGTTCTCGGTATGCACGCCGCACACAACCGCCCCAGGCATGGTGCGGCATTTCTCGATGTGGATGCGGTCGTACGTGCGAACTTCATCGTCGCGAAGGTTGATCACCAGCGCTACCGACCCGTCCGGCATGAGCCGTTCCTTTTGCTGCTGGTGCGCGGGCTCGTAGGATCTGTACAGCCATAGCAGCTGCACGAAGGAACCGAGTGGTGGTCCGGGTACGTGGTGACGCAACATTTTCCTGATCCTGACCGCTTATGTTACCCCTGCATAGATCAAAATGCCCTGTTGGCGACTTGGTCCGCGCCGCGACAATCGATCGATTCTCGCCCCACGCTCTTCCGAGTGTGCTATACTGACGTTGCGCTTAATACCGCGGTTGTGTAGTGCGGCTGCTCTGGGATAAACAAGTAGTTGATCTGAGAATACCCGCCTCCAGTTTCCTCCGTAAGTCTTCGGCGTAATCTAACTAAGCCTGGCAGCGCCATTTGCCGAGCCCGCCCGCAAGTTTGTGTGCGCGCCGCGATGGCCTTAAGCCAGCAAGAAAGCAACGAATGCAAAGTTTTTCAGAACTACCAGTCTCTCCCTATATGAAGGAGCGCCTGGCAGCAGCTCATTTTTCCATCCCCACCCCGGTTCAGGCCGCGGCAATTCCGCAGGCCCTCGAAGGTAAAGACGTGCTGGCGACGGCGCAGACCGGCACGGGCAAGACGCTCGCGTTCCTGATCCCGGTCATCGAACGCCTGCTGCAGCAAGCCACACCGGGCATCGCGGCGCTGGTCCTCGTTCCCACGCGGGAACTGGCCATGCAGGTCGTGGAGCAGTACAACGCCCTTCGCGGCAGGCAACTGGTGCCGGCGGCGCTGGTCGTAGGCGGCCTGTCCGAAGGCGCGCAGCTCAGCGCCATTCGCAAGGGCGCTCGCCTGATCGTGGCAACTCCGGGCCGTTTGGAAGACTTCCTCGATCGCAAGCTGTTCAATTTTCGCGATCTGCGGATCCTTGTTCTTGACGAAGCCGACCGCATGCTGGACATGGGATTTCTTCCCGCGATTCGTAGAATCGCGGCCATCCTACCCAAAGAGCGGCAGACCATGTGCTTCTCGGCCACGCTCGAAGCTTCGGTCGTACACCTGGTGAAGGATTACATGAGGAATCCCGTGCGCCTGGCGTTCGGGTCCGTACTCAAGCCTTCCGAAAACGTGCGCATGCAGGCTTTCGAGGTCTCCGTCGATCGCAAGCAAGAAATGCTGAATCGTTTGCTGGCCAAGGAAACCGGGCGCTGCCTGGTTTTCGCACGCACCAAGCGTGCCACCGACCGCATTGCCAAAAACCTGAACCGCGACGGTTTTTCTGCCGCCATGATTCACGGCGATCGCTCGCAATCGCAGCGCACCGCCGCCCTCACGGGTTTCCAGCAAGGCCGCTACCGCGTCTTGGTCGCTACCGACCTGGCTTCTCGCGGCATTCACGTCCAGGACATCGCCCACGTCATCAACTTCGATCTCCCGGAAGTGGCCGAGAACTTTATCCATCGCGTTGGCCGCACCGGCCGCGCCGGCAAACACGGCGTGGCTTCCACGCTCTTCGTCAGAGAACAGCGTTCGGAGCTCTTTCAACTGGAGCGCACCCTGGGAATTCGCATCGAGAGGCCGCGAGCGGACGAAACTCCGTCTCATGTTCCTTCGGAGAATCCGATTCGCAAGCGGGATGACGTGGTTCGCTCCGAATCAACGGTCAAGTCGACGCTGGTTCGGCTTCCTGGCGAAGTCCTCCAAGTCCAGATAGACAACTAGTTCGTCCACAATCCTGGTAGGGCGCAGCACTGCTGCGCCCCATCTTTGGCAAAACGTACACCCAGAGTTGGTTTGCATTCTCTCGGCCTGCCCCTGTTCGGAAATCCCAAAACCGTGTATTTTCAAAGCCAGTTCGCTCAGCCTGCTGAGCCGAGAACACATTGGAACCCATCTCGCACTTCTTCTATTCCGATCGTTTGAAACTGCAGTTCTGGGATTACGGCCAGGACGCCAAGCCCGCGCTTGTTCTCGTCCATGGAGGCCTAGATCATGCCCGCAATTGGGACTGGGTGGCTCGCGCCTTTCGTGAGCACTATCACGTTTACGCGCTGGATTTGCGGGGCCACGGCAACAGTGCCTGGGCGCCTGGCGCAACCTACAGCGTAGCGGAACACGTCCTCGATCTCTCGGCTTTGCTCGACGTCATCGACGATTTTCCGATCCGCCTCATCGGACACTCTATGGGTGGCGGTATCGTGCTGCATTACGCGGGTGTGTACCCGGAACGAGTGCAGAAGGCTGTGTCCATCGAGGGCCTGGGTTTCCCGGAAGGGCATCGCCTGCACGGTCCCGCATCGCGGCGCGCCCGCCACTGGATCGAGGAGATCCGCGACTTGGAAAAGCGCCGCCCCAAGAGCTATCCCAGCCTCGACGCGGCCATGACTCGCATGAAGGAAGCCAACCCGCGCCTTTCCGACGAGGTGGCGCGGCACTTGACGCTGCATGGGACGAATTGGGAGTCCGACGGATCGTTGCTCTGGAAGTTCGACAATTACGCGCGCGCCGTTTCTCCCTATGGCCATCACCTCGAAGACGCCGTCGAGCTGTTCGCTCAAATCACCTGCCCCACGCTTTTCTTCTGGGGCCTGGCCAGCTTCCTGCCCGTTCCCGAAGCCGATCCGCGCTGGAAAGCCATCCGCAACCGCCGCATGGTGCAAGTCCCAGACGCCGGACACTGGGTGCACCATGATCAACTAGCTCTTTTCTTGCGAGAGACATCGGTCTTCCTCCGCGAGTGATCCTGCCTTTTCCTCCTCCGCATCAAAGGCGGTGAAATTCCGTCCGTACTCGGGTAGGATTCCGGCCATGCCTTCCAATTCTTTCTCGCGCCGCTCCTTCCTGGCCCTTTCCGCCATGCTTCCTTGGGCGCTACGCACCCGAGCCGCCGCATCCATTCCCATGGGCCTGGAACTCTTTTCCGTCCGCGAGGCTTTGAAAGAGAACCTCGAGCGCACCGTACGAGCCGTCGCGCAGATGGGCTACCAAGGCGTGGAATTCTACGCTCCCTATTTCGAGTGGACAGAGGCCCAAACCAAACAGATGCGCAAGCTCTTGGACGATCTGGGCATCCGCTGCTTTTCGACCCATAACGACAGCGCGTACCTGGACAAAGACAAGATCAATCGCGCTCGCGACATGAACCTCGTCCTCGGCGGCAAGTACGTAGTTGTGGCCACCGCGAAACCCGCCGCAGGCCCGGATGGCTGGATGCCCGTTGCCGATCTCTTGAATTCCGCCGCCGAACAATTGGAGCCGGCGGGCCTCAAGGTGGGCTACCACAACCACTATGTCGAATTCATTCCCGCCGGCGGCCATCGCCCCATGGAAATCCTGGCGAAAAACACCAGGCCGTCCGTGATGCTCCAGCTGGATGTCGGCACGTGCCTCGAGGCGGCCTCCGACCCGGTGGCCTGGATTCGCGCCAACCCCGGCCGCATCCACTCGCTGCACTGCAAGGATTGGTCGCCCGATGCCGGGAAGGGCTACAAGGTTCTATTCGGTGAAGGCGAGGCCAATTGGAAGGACATCTTTGCGGCCGCCGAAAGCGTGGGCGGTGCGGAGTATTACCTCATGGAGCAGGAGGGCAGCAGATTTTCCGAACTGGACACCGCTCGAAAGTGCCTCGAGTCTTTTCGTGCCATGCGCGCGGCCTAAGGCCTCGCCAATTTCCGATGTTTCGGAACCGTTCAGATGCCGGATTTCTAAAAAGTCCAAATCTAAAAAGGGAGGAAAGAGCGCCGCGCAACTGCCAGGGGACAAATTGCGCGGCGCTCAGGGGGTCTTGGCTGGTTGACTGTGGGTTCGCTGAAGCACTGCAGTTACGAGGACCGCTCTGCGGGCCGTCAGCGGGTCTACTGCGCCGCTGCACTGGCCTTCCGCAAAATTGTTTGCAAAGCTTGCTGATGATGTCATCGTCGTTTCGTGGCCCGCGCCAATTTCTTGAGTTGTAGTTGCTGTGTGCTCGGCGGCGCTTCTCCCAACCATACGATCAACCTATACCCCCACAAGTGCAGGAACCGTGCCAAACTCCGGCTTCCACAAACTCCTCCTTTTCTTTGCCTTGCGCGGGAGTGCGGTTACCGGTCTTGCTTCAACCCGGGAAATTGTCTCGCGGTGAAACACGAAGAGTCCTTTGCTGGAATTTGCGGCTCGACCGAATCCGTATGGTGTCTTGCCGCGATGTTAGGCGGCCGCCCCGCCAGACCTCTCGCGCGACCTGCTGTCCTGGCCGTCGCGCTTCAAGTAACGGTACAGACTGGTCCGCCCGATGCCCAGGATCTGCGCCGCCCGCAAACGGTTGCCCTGGCACATGTCCAGTACCCTCTGGATATGCACTTTGCTGACCTCATCCAGCGACAGCGGCCGCCACTCGTCGCCGTCCGCCAGGCGGGGTCCACGGTGCTGCAACTGCTCGGGGAGGTCCGCCAGGTCGATAAAGTCTCCCGTCGCGGTAATGCACGCGCTGGAAATCACATTCTCCAACTCGCGGACGTTTCCGGGCCAGGGGTGTTGCAACAGCACCGCTTGCGCTCGCCGCGTCAATCCCGAGATCTTCTTTGCGTACGCCTCGTTGTATTTCTTCAGAAAAAACTGCACCAGCGGCGGGATGTCTTCCAGCCGTTCGGCCAGCGACGGGATGCGGATTTGGATCGAGCCGAGCCGGTAAAACAGGTCCTCGCGAAAACGTCCCGCCAACACTTCCGCGCGCAGATCCCGGTTGGTGGCCGCGATCAAACGCACGTTGACCTGTTTCACTTCCGGAGACCCCACCCGCTGTATTTCCCGGTTTTGAATTACCCGCAGCAGCTTGGCCTGCATGGCCAGCGAGGTTTCCCCCACCTCGTCCAGAAAAACCGTGCCGCCGTTGGCGTACTCAAAAAGGCCGGGACGCGTTTCCGTGGCCCCGGTGAACGCCCCGCGCAGGTGCCCGAACAGTTGGCTCTCCAGCAGCGTATCCACCAGCGCCGAGCAATTGCACACCGCCAGCCGCTGCTGGTTCACCGGGCTGATCTGGTGAATGGCCCGCGCCACCAGCTCTTTTCCCGTGCCCGTAGGACCCACAATCAGGACGTTGCTGTAGTGCTTGGCCACCTTACGCGCAAAGTCAAAAACCTCCAACATCGCCGGACTTTTACCCACGATCCCGTGAAACTCCAGGTCCTTCAGCAGTTGCTCCTCGAGTGCTCGCACCCGCCGCCGCTGGTCGTACAATGCCGCCACCTCGTCCAGCGTCTTCTTCAACCGGGTCCGGTCTACAGGTTTCGGCAGAAAGTCCGTGGCCCCCCGGCGGATGGCCTCCAGCGCCGACTCCAGCGTATAGTCCTTGCTCATCACGATGACATGCACACCTGGATCGCACTGCAGGGCGCGGTCGAGGAATTCGTACCCGCTCAATCCCGGCATATGCACCTCCGCCAGGACCAACCGGCTGCGTCCACACCGCACCATCTTCAGGGCCTCTTCTGGATCGGCCGTCGGTATGGGCTCGTAGCCCATCTCGCTGACCAGCGTCGACAGGGTCTCGAGCAGTTCGGGGTCGTCATCGAGGATGCAAGGAGTTAGGGAACTCTTGGGAGCGCTTACTTCTAAGGTTTTGGAATACGCATGGGCCATGCCCACATCTATCGCAACCCTGGTGCCACGCTCGCGCCGATTCGTTTCCAACCGGCGAACCAAGCATGATCTCCAGCCAGGCGCGCCGTAAAGCCCCTAAACGGTGGGGAATCAGCGCCCTGCCGCCGCGGTACCAGCGCCCCTGCAACCGAGGCGCATCAGCAATTCATCGCCTATGCTGGTTTCCAGGCACACCTCGCCATCCAATTCGGACCGCCGTGTGCCGTTTCGGTCTTCCTGTGTCCCGCGCTCCGGTGCCGATCTCTAGTTTACGATGCCATTCCATTCGTCCATACGCGGGCAAGCGGGGTGCAACCGGAATTGGTGCTGGCCGTTTGCGGCCACAGACACAAATTCGGCTTCATACGCTACTGGAAGGGATCGATCCGTTCCCATGGGTTGCAGCAACCGCAGAAATATCACCGCTCCGTCCACAACCTTATGCCGCAAGGCCACTTGCTTACCGGAATCCTCATTCCATTCCAGTTCGGACTTCTCCACAAAGAAGGTTTGGTGCTTGTCCCACCCGGACACCTCGACCCGGTACCGGCTGATGGTGGGATAGGTCACGGACGAAATCATACTCGGCCTCCAGCCATACCCCTGCAGCCGGAAGGCCAAGTCCGTCATCGATATGTACAAGAAAAAACGCGGTTTACTGGAGCTTCCGAGGTCGAACACTGCTCATACGCGAGACAAAAAAGGGACATCTGTGCGCGATTGAACCACTGCCCACTCTAGAAATGGCTGCGCAGCAGCAAATCCGTAGCGAAATTTTCGACCGGCGCATAAAGATACCGGAAAGCCAGCAACCCTACCAGCAGACCCAGCCGCGCGTAGGCGCTCCCGCGCAGCCAGTCCAGATAGCGCTGTGCGGTGCTTTCACTCATGAACAGCATGATGACGCTGCTGCCGTCCAGCGGCGGCACCGGCAGCAAGTTAAATGTCCCTAACAGCAGGTTCAGCGAGAAAAAGGACAGCAGCGTCACCGTCGCGAAGTCCGGGCGGTGCGTGATTGGGTCCGCGTGCAGCCAGCCCGCCGCACTGCCCACTCGCAAACCGATCACCGCGATCAGCATCAGCGTGTAGTTCGCCGCCGGGCCGGCCAGGGCCATCAGCGCCGCCCGCCGCGGATGGCGCCTCTCCCACAACGGATCGAAGGGCGCGCTGGCCCACCCAATCATGGTTTGGGCAAACAGGAACGACAGGATCGGAATCACCACCATGCCCCAGGGCTCGCGCTGAATGTGCGGAACAGGATTCAGCGTCACCTGGCCGCCCTGCGCCGCGGTGCTGTCGCCTCCGACCTTGGCCACCAAGGCGTGCGCCGCTTCGTGGCACGTCGTCGAAAACAGGAACGCGACGTACAGAATGAAGCCGAACACCAATAATTCAGGAGAGAACTCAGGCATGGACGTAAAAGCGTAGAGCTTCGCGCGCCCATTTGCAAGCGCGCCCGGAAAAACACCGCGCCTGGGTAACCCTTTATCTTATCGAAGCACAGCGCATCCGCGCTGTTCCAGCCCGCGAATCCACCCCGGAGACCCGGCCAGCTTGTTCCATCGCAAATCCAGTTTCTCCAGCTTTGGCAGCGCGCCGAGGCTGTCAGGAAGCGACACCAGCCGGTTCCCTCGTAGGTCCAGGTAAGTGAGGCTAGAGAGTGCTCCAATGGATTCGGGCAGACTCGTCAACAGGTTGTTCCGCAGGTCCAGGCACCACAGCTTTGTCAGCTTCCCAATCGACTCTGGGATAGCCGCCAGTCGGTTGCCTTGCAGCCGCAGCTCCCTCAGGCTCTCCAAGCCGCCAATCGATTCCGGAAGCGCGGCCAATTCGTTGTTGGAGGCGTGCAGCTCTCTCAACTTCTTCAGATTCCCCAGCGATTCCGGCAGGCTTGTCAGCCGATTGTTGTACAGCCTCAGTTCGATCAGGCTCGTCAGACTAACGATCGTGCCGGGCAGCGATGTCAGTTGATTGTCTGTAACGTTCAGGTAGCTCAGCTTCCGCAGATTACCCAGCGACTCCGGAACGCTGGTCAGCCGGTTGTTGCTGAGATACAGATAGCCGGAAAGCTCTGTCAGATCGCCAAGTTCTTTGGGCAAAGACGTCAGCTCGTTGTGACCGAGGTCCAGCATCTGCAGTCGAGTCAGCCCTCCGACCCTAGGGGAGATCGATGACAAGCGATTCTCGGAAAGATCCAGCGTCGTAAGACCGGTCAGATTCCAGAGCGACTCCGGCACCGACGCCAGCAAATTGTGGCCGAGTCTCAAATCTTCGAGGCTCTTCAAACTACCAAGGCTCTCTGGTACAGATTCCAGCCGGTTGCCGCGGACATTCAACTTTTCCAGCCGCACCAGTGTGGCAATGTCCGCGGGAAGGGAAGTCAGTTGGTTCTTGTCCACATGCAGCTCGCGCAATTCACCAAGCTGATCGATCCATCCTGGTAGCGCGGCAAGCTGGTTCTCATCCAGGTACAAGCTCCGAAGATCTCTCATGCCGCGCATAGACTCGGAAAGGTCCGCCAGCTGATTGCCGGTCAAATCCAGATGCCTTAGGGCCGCCAGTTGCCCAACCGAATCCGGCAGCTCTCGGAATCCGCAGTATCGAAGCGCGAGGCCAAGGGCCGTACCGTCCTTCGAGTACACCCCCAATTTCCCGGCGATCCTGCCCCCGAAGCCGCCAGAGTCGCCATCGAGCCCGGAAAAAAGTTTCGCCGGTGGTATCGGTTGACCCTCCGCGAGGTGTCCCGATGCCAACGCCGCGGCCGCCAACTCCCGCAACACGCCGATTTCGCTCATTTCCGGGGCTCGCTCCGAGCGCCACTTGCGGCGCTCATGGCCTTGTCGAGCGAAATCTTCTCGTCGCGACGAAGCGGCCGGGCGGCTCCTTTGGCCAGATCGCCCAGCTCCAACGGTCCAATCGCCACGCGCACCAATCGCAACACCTCGATCCCCAACTCTTGCAACATTCGCCGGATATGCCGGTTTTTCCCCTCGTCCAGCACAATTTCCAGCCAGCAATTGCGCTCGCCCCGCCGCAGAATCTCCACGCTCCGTACCCCCAGGAATTCTCCTTCGCTTCTCACGCCTTTTCGCAAGGATGCCAGAACTCCTTCGCCCGCCACCGCCCCGATCTGCACGTGATAGGTCTTCGCAAGGTGCGTCTCCGGCGCCAGCACCCGGGCCGCCCACTCCGAATCATTCGTCAGCAGCAGCAAACCCTCGCTGGCCTTGTCCAGCCTGCCCACTGGTGCCAGCCACTTCGCTTCCTCGCCGCCGGCCGCCCGCAAGGAATCGTAAACCGTTTCGCGGCCTTTTTCGTCGGAAGCGGTGGTCACCACGCCGCGCGGCTTGTTCAGCAGGAAATAGATGCGCTCGGCGGCGGCGATCGCCCGGCCATCGACCTCGATGCGGTCGCGATGCAAATGCGCCGGCGTCTCCGGATTCCGCCGCACGACGCCATTAAGCGTTACTCGCCCCGCCAGAATAAGCTCGCTGGCTTTCGAGCGAGAGCAGAACCCCAGCTTGGACAACGCCCGCGCCAGACCTATTTTTCGGTCCGCGGGGTCTGGTGTGCTTTTGCCGGCGTGGCGGTTCGCAGTTTGTCTGTGAGGGGGGCGGCGCACGCGGAATTATATGCGGCTCAAGGAGGAATCGCGCAACTAGGAACACTCCGCAGCGTCAAGCTTGGAAAATCGAAAGCCGGAGGGGAAGCCAGAAGTCGCCAAATTATGCGGCTAAACGCGTAGTTCAGCCTATCGTGTGAATTTGCTTATGTGGAGATGGCTCGGCCAAGGATGGGCCAACATCTGGGTAGAACTTGAGTGGGGCAGAGCCGCATCTCGAACCGGTTCATTCATGTCTTAAGGCGGTTGTCGCAGCCAGAGAACTTGCGCGCAAGGCGGGAATAAGACCAGCCAATCCCGCAGCCACGGTAAGAACGATTACCGAGCCAAGGAACGTTAACGGATCGCGCGGGTTCAACCCGAAGAGCTGGCTGCGGACCAGATTGGCGAGGGCCAGCGCAAGCAAGAAACCAGCAGCCAGGCCGGCTCCGATGAGGATCAATACTTCGCGCATGACCATCGCAATGACGTCACCAGGCACTGCTCCGAGAGCCATGCGAATTCCTATCTCTCGGGTTCGGCGCATCACCGCATAGGCCGTGACCCCATAAAGCCCGATGACGGCCAGCAAAGTGGCAAGTCCGCCGAATACGGCAGA
>Ga0210384_10000257_pt1 | contig 84346 bp, 67 predicted proteins | sample IncBWH2MmetaG_FD_160574 | JGI IMG/M metagenome (GOLD analysis project Ga0210384, IMG submission 160574) | Forest soil microbial communities from Barre Woods Harvard Forest LTER site, Petersham, Massachusetts, United States - Inc-BW-H-2-M | ecosystem: Environmental > Terrestrial > Soil >... | reverse complement strand
AGAAGCGCCGCGCCGCGGGGAGTCCGCCCTTCATGTCGAACGCCAGCATTCCACCGAAACCGCGCATCTGTTTCTTGGCAAGGGCGTGATCCGCATGCGATTTCAGGCCGGGATAATGCACGCGTGCGACCTTCGGATGTTTTTCCAGGAACTTGGCGACGGCCATGGCATTTTCACACTGGCGCTGCACGCGCACACCAAGAGTTTTGATGCCACGGATAAGGAGATAGGCGGCGCCGGGATCCATCGAGCCGCCGAGATAAATGATCATCTGGCGCACGCGCTCCATCCACATGGCGTTGCCGACGGAGACGCCGGCGATGATGTCGGAGTGGCCGGCGAGAGCTTTTGTCGCGCTATGGACCACCATGTCGTAACCGAGGGCGATGGGATTCTGCAGAACGGGTGTGGCGAAGGTGTTGTCGATGATGGAGACGAGTCTGTGTTTTTTCGCGAAAGCCACGGCTTTGTGGATATCCACGAGGCGGAGGGTGGGATTCGTGGGTGTTTCGACGTAGAGAACTTTCGTGCGCGCGTTCACGAGAGTCTCCAGGCCGGCGAGGTTGGTGCCGACTTGATGAACCTTGATGCCCATGTTGGGGAAGATGTCGCGCATCAGGCGGTAGGAGCCGCCGTAGAGTTGCGCCGTGGAAATGACTTCATCACCTGCTTTGAGGGCCGCCAGCAAACTGGAGGAAATCGCGGCCATGCCGGAAGAAGTGACGATGGCGGCTTCCGCGCCTTCGAGCGCCGCGATCTTTTTCTGGGCGACGGTGAGCGTGGGGTTGCCGTAACGTGTGTAGATATACGCCTTGTTTTTGCCCTCGGCCCAGAGCTTCATCTCTTCCGTGGAAGAAAAAGTGAAGGTGGAAGAGCGGATGATTTCGGTGACGATGGGGCCGTTGACGCCGCGGCGGTTGGGTTCGCCGCCGTGAATGGCCTGGGTCTGGGGGCCAAGTTTGCGCGTGGATTTGCTTTTCATAACACCCACTATTTGGCGGCAGATCGGTTCCCGGCAAGCACCAAATTGGCGGAATCCATCCTACCTTAGACAATTCGGGGCTGCTGGTGTGTCATAGGAAGAGATGATGGTACAGCCGGGACGGCGCATTTGCTCGAACGAGTACTGAGCGCGGAGGACGTGCGCGTCCTCTATGACAAGCACGGACCCGCGCTGGTGGCTTACGCGTGCTCGTTCGTGACGGATGCCGCAGCTGCGGAAGACGTGGTGCATCAGGTGTTTTTACGTTTGCTGAGCGCGCCGGTTCAAACGCCGGATGTGCCGGTGGCATACGTGTATCGTGCGGTTCGAAACGCGGCCTTGAACGCGCGGAGGAACGGGCAGCGGGACGCGCCGCTCGATTCGAACAGCAGCGTTTTCGAGCGCCGCGACGGAAACCGGGAGGCGGCGCTCGCGCTGCAGCGCGCCTTGGCGGAATTGCCGGAGGAGCAGCGCGAAGCGGTGGTGATGCGCGTGTGGAGCGGAATGACGCTGGAGGAAGTTGCCGCGGCGACCGGAACGCCGCTCAACACAGTGGCCTCGCGCTACCGCTATGCGCTTGAAAAACTACGAGAAAGGTTGCGGCCCGGTCGCAAGAAGTGAAGGGGATGAGCGTGGAAAATCACGACGAGCAATTTGAAAAGTATTTGAGCGAATTCGAGCCGCGCCGGCCCCGGGCTTTGCCGGAGCCGACAATCGAACGGCAGAGTCGGCTACGGCGCATCGCAGCTGCGGCCGCGATTGCAGCCGCACTGGGAGCTTCGCTCTGGTCAGCATGGCAGGATCCAGCTGGCCAGAATGCTGTAACGGTTGGAACCAATCGATCCGTGGCAGTGAAAAACGAAACTCCAATTCGTGCGCTGTCCACCATGGAATTGACGCGCCTCGCGGTCGAGAATCCATCGGGGTTGGATGCGGCGCTTGAGGTGTCTCAAGAAAACCATTTGCCGCGCTTCGACCGTAAGGACAGCGTGTTGCGCATTCTCGCTGAGAATGATTTGGGAGGAGAAAAGGGAAAATGATGTTTTCAAAGAGAATTGTGTTTGCTGCTTTGCTTGTTCTCGCAAACGCCGTTGGTACGCTTGGACAGGTCAAACTCCCGCCCGAGACAAAAAACGCCGCGCTTCGCTACTGGATGGCTTTTGCCGAGCTACACGATGCCAGCGGCGACAAATCCACCGCAAATCTGCTGGAGAAAATAATGGGCGGGGAAGGAGCATGGGATGAAACCAAGCTCGGCCCCATTGTAGATGCGAACATGGAATCGATTGGAATTCTGCAGCGCGCCACGAAGCTTCCGGAATGCGACTGGGGGCTGGAGTACAGCCTGGGATCGCGCACACCGATTCCCTTTACCCAGATGTCCGCGCGCGCACTGGGGAAATTGAACACGCTCTACGGCATACGGCTTGCGACAAAGGGCGACACCCAGAAGGCCGTGGATACGTGGCTTGCGGGAATTCGGTTTTCGCAGCATCTGGCTAGAGGTGGCAGTCTTCTGGCAACGCTCGTTGCGAACGCTGTGCTGGCCGACGAACTGCGCCCGCTAACTAAAGCCGCCCAGAACGGCGTCCTGGACGCAACACAGCGCAGTCAAGTCGCAGCCGCGATCCGTGCCCTTCCAGAAACCGGTTTCGACTGGGGGCAGGCCATGTGGTATGAGCAGGTCGCTGGTGAAGTTGTCCTAAGAGAGATGGGAAATGCGGCGAACCCGGCGGCCTACTACAAAGAACTGATGGGGACGCCGCCGCCGGACAATTTTACGAGGCCCAAGACTACGGAGATTGCTGCATTTCGCAAATTGATGAACTCGGTCGAGGCAGCCCTGAGATTGCCGCCGGATGCGGCGGGTGAAAGGCTGAATGGACTCCAGGACTCTGTGAAGACGCTGCATCCGTTTTTTCGGGATTCGATCCCGTCGCTGACGCGAATCAATGACACGCGAACGCAAACGCAAGCGGCGTTGGCACAACTACTGAAGACGGTTGCGGGCAAGTAAAGCAATCCCTGGCCACTATATCGGGCAGGGCTGCGACTTGTTACCCTCAAGTCTGCCACCTTGAGTTAATCTGAACGCGCGCATGAATAGTGCGACGCTATTCCCGATCGTCATCGGCTGCTGGCTGGTGTTCTTCCTGTATTGGGCGATTTCTGCATTGTCGTCCAAAGCGGCGAAGAAGACCGAGTCCGTTGCGGAGCGCTTGCAGCGGATGGCTCCGCTGGCTGCTGCCTATTGGCTGCTTTTCTATAATGCAACTACTCTTGGCTGGCTCAACAGGCGGTTTGTGAATGATTCTTCCTACGCGGCCGTGATCGGTGTGACGTTGACAGCTGCCGGAGTAGCCTTCGCGATCTGGGCGCGCTGGCACCTGGGAGCGAACTGGAGCGCGATTGTCAGCATCCGCGAGGAACACGAGTTGATTCGCACCGGGCCCTACCGGCGCGTGCGCCATCCGATTTATACGGGCATGCTGCTGGCCATGGCGGGGACGGCGCTGGTGCTTGGCGAAGTGCGCGGCCTGCTGGCTTTCGCGATCACGCTGGCGGCGTTTTACTCGAAGGCACGCAAGGAAGAAGCCTGGCTGAGGCGCGAATTCGGAGACAAGTTCGCGGCCCACATGAAACAAACAGGAATGTTCCTGCCGAAGATCGGGTGATCGTACAGTTTGCGGTTAGGCTTCTTCTTCGACGAGTTGCTCGCCGTGCGCGGCCTTGTGCGCGGAGATTACTTTTTCCGCGAGCTCGTTAGGCACGTAGTCGTAGTGAGAAAACTCCATCGAGTAACTCGCGCGGCCCTGCGTTTTTGAAATCAGGTCGTTGGCGTAAGTGAGCATCTCGGAAAAAGGAACCTGGGCCTTGATGATCACGTTGTGCCCGCGTGCTTCGCTGCCGGCGATGCGTCCGCGGCGCGAACTGAGGTCGCCCATGAGGTCGCCGGAGTATTGATCGGGCGCGTACACTTCCACGTGCATGACGGGTTCGAGGAGCGCGGGGCGCGCCTGCTTCATGGCTTCCTTGAATGCCAGCGAGCCTGCGATCTTGAAGGCCATATCGGACGAATCGACGTCGTGATACTTGCCATCGTAGAGAACGGCGCGGAAGTCGACGACGGGGAAACCGGCAAGATAGCCGCGCGCGGCGGCGTCGCGGATGCCTTTCTCCACGGATGGAATCCAGTTTCTCGGAATGGCGCCGCCGAAAACGTCGTCCACGAACTCGACGCCCTTGCCGCGTTCGATCGGTTCCATCTTGATGCGGCAAACGCCGAACTGGCCGTGGCCACCGGACTGCTTCTTGTGCTTGCCTTCCGCGTCCGCCTTGCCGCGGATGGTTTCGCGGTACGGAACCTTCGGCGGCTTCAGGGTGAGGTCGACGTGGTAGCGCTTGTGCAGCTTGGCAACGACTACCTCGATGTGCTGCTGGCCGGAACCGGCAAGCAGGAATTCCTTGGTTTGCGGATCGCGCATGAAACGCAGCGCTGGATCTTCCTCGAGAATTTTATGAATGGAGACGCCGATTTTGTCTTCGTCGGCGCGCGTTTTGGGCTCGATCGCAAAGGTTATAGAAGGCTCGGGCAATCGCGCCGGCGTGTAGTAGATAGGCGAAGCCTTGTCGCCCAGCGTTTCGCCGGTGGTGCTTTCCTTCAGTTTGGCGATGGCGCCGATATCTCCGGCGTGGAGTTCGCCCAATTCGGTGAGCTGTTTGCCCTGCACCACCTGAATGTGCTGGAAGCGTTCCGGGAGGCTGCGATTGAAGTTGGTCAGCGTGGCGTCATTTTTCAGCACGCCGCTTTTCACCTTGAAATAGTTGATGCGCCCGGCGAAAGGATCAGCCAGCGTTTTGAAGAAGAAGAGAGAGAGCGGCTGGCTATCGTCATATTTGCGCTCGAGACGGTCGCCTTTGCCATCGGGATCCTTGTAGCCGACCTGGGCGTGCTCATCGGGATGCGGAAACGCATCGGTCAGAAAAGTGAGCAGGCTGGCGGTGCCGATATTGTGGAGCGAGGAAACCATCAGCACGGGAAAAATCTTTTCGGCAACGATCGCTTTGCGTACTGCGGGAATCAGGTCGTGGATGGGAATGGTGCCTTCGCGGAAGAATTCTTCCATCATCTCGTCGTCGCCTTCGGCGATCATCTCCACGAGCTTTTCGTGGGCTTCCTTGGCGTCGTCGGCCAGCGCCGCAGGAATTTCTTCGATCGAGGGCTTGCCATCGCCATCGGGTTTGTAAATGTGGGCCTTCATGGCCACCAGGTCGATCACGCCGCGGAATCCTCTTTCCGCGCCGATGGGCAGCTGCAATGCCACGACGTTGCGCCCGAAAACCTGCTCCAGCGATTCCATGGAGCGTTCGAAACTTGCGAGGTCGCGATCCATCCAGGTGAGAACAAACGCGCGCGGGATATCGTACTCCGTGCAATAGTCCCAAACTTTTTCCGTGGTCACCTGCGCGCCGACGTGAGCATCGACGGTAATCAGGGCGGCGTCCGCGGCGATCAGCGAAGCTTTGGCCTCGGTGATGAACGTGGAGTAACCGGGAAGATCGATCAAATTGATTTTGACGCGTTCCGAGGACCCGGAGGGAGTTGTCGGCGTGGCGGGCCACTCCGCGTAGCAAAGCCCCGTTTGAATGGAAATCTTCCGCGCGATCTCTTCTTCGTCCCAGTCCGTGGTGGTGCTGCCCTCCGCAACTTTTCCCCACCGCGGCGTCATCCCCGCGGTGTAGAGCAACGACGACACCAGTTGCGTCTTTCCGGTGCCGCCGTGGCCGACAATGCCAACGTTTCGAATGTCCTTGGTGAGATAGCTCTTCATAAAGCCTCCTGGCTCTGGCGATCGCAGAGCGAACGACGCGGCGAGGTCCGTCGAGCGGAAAGCGGGCGCGGGCCTGCGCCGGGCAAGTTAGAACTGAGGGAGGAGAACGTGGCCTCTGCACCTGGGTCCCCGTGGGGCGGGGGCGAAGGTCCTGCGAAATTCCCCTGGTCCGATCTCCTGACGAGGCGGATGCTAGCACAGCACTTTGCTCAGGGCAATGCAATCGAGCCGTAGGCGGGGGTTCTACGTTTTTTGGGCGTGGGGACCGCCGCAATCACGATGCACGAGTCTAGGGTTGTACCTCGACCAGTTTCCAGCTCGGGTCGGGATTGTATTCCGTCATTGCTGAGGCGAGTCTGGCGGTGTTCGGGCCAAGATCTTTCTCATAGACGCGGCCCTGCTGATTGATGATGAAGGTCATCACGCCGGAATTGCCCCATTTGTCGGGGTAAGCCACCAAGGCGTAACCCGCGATCATGTTTCCGTTGATGACGTAGTTGTATTTCCCGCCCGGCGCATGCAAGCCCTGGCGGGTGAGGATTTTGAAATAGTAACCGTGATACGGCGCGCGATCGATCCCAGTTTCTTCCTTGTCTGAGCCGCCCTTTCCCGCAGCGTCTGTTGCGGATGAGTCGGGGCCGTATCCTTCGGCTTGCGCGGCGGCAATCAGCTTTCCGAGTGGACTGGGATTGTCATCGTCGGTAGTTTCCCAGTACAGACCATTGTGAGAACCAGGAGTGCTCAGGAATCTCACCGCGTATTCGGCAACGCCATCGTGGTCCCAATCGCTTTCGGTGAAGTACTCCCATTGCGCCACTGCGTAGGCGCGGCAGGTGGTAATCGCGGAGAGTTCATCTTCTCCAACGCGGCGGTTGATCACTTCGTCCAGGCCGGCTTTCGTGTCGAAAAACCACTTTCCGTCCTTTTGCACCAACGGGATGGCGGTGGGCCAATTATCTTTGCCGATAGCGACGGTGTACGTTGAATCGTCGACTTTCTGCAACTGAGCAGATTCGCTGGCTGCGGCGGCAAAGTCATCGAGATCCTTGGCGTCCTCGACCTCGTCGCCGGAAAGAAGCTGGTCGTAGTCTGGGCCGTAGATTTTTGCAAGGGTCTCGCGGTCCTTGGCCTCGGCAGCGGAAATAAGTGCCTGCAGGGCGTCATCGGCCGAAGAGAAAGTGGTTTGCGATGGCGCTTGGGCCTGAGCGGACGGAGCGATGGCGAGAAGGCCCGCGCTAAGGAATACCGCCGCGGTCAGAAGTGCGCAGCGCGTGAAACTGACTTTGAGATGCATCATTTGCGGAGCTCCTTCCACGGATTTGATCAATCCACCCAGAAGGTTTTTCATGGCTTCCTCTTTTCGCCACCACGCGGCGCCGGCGCCGGCCTATTCTGCGCTTTTGGTTGAGGTGCGGGTCGGGGCTGAGCCGCTTGCTGGCGGCTGTTTTGGCCGCGCTGGCTAGTTGTGCGTGGATCGAAATGGCCTTCGTTCGGGTTGAAGGTATGTGGAGTGGGCCGAGTCATTTCTGACCTGGGAGCCGGGCGCGACTGAGGTGGCTGGCCTTGCGCGCGTGTTGGCGGCGGTTGCGAGTTTGGACGATTTTGCGCGGGCTGAGACGGCGCAGGCGTGGACCGCTGCGGCGCGGCAGGCGGGCGGTCATTCCGATTGTTGTTGTCGCGTCCGCGGTGTTGGTCGATCTGCGGGTTGCCGCGGTCAATGTTGCGATCGATCATTTTGTTCGCCGGGGCGGGAAGATCGTTGCCAACGGGTTGCGAGTTGGGGCGGCCGTTGTTACCCGGTCCGTTTCCAGCTCTATTTCCAGGGCCGGCGTTGCCGTTGGGCCGGCCGTTGTTTCCATTGTTTCCCGGCGCATTGCCCGGCCGGCCATTGTTAGCCGGTCCGTTTCCAGCTCCATTTCCGGGCCCGGCGTTGCCGTTGGGCCGATCGTTAGTTCCACTGTTTCCTCGCGCATTGCCAGTCCGGCCATTGTTGCCTGGTCCGTTTCCAGGTCTATTTCCAGCACCGATGTTGCCGTTGGGCCGGCCGTTGTTTCCATTATTTCCTCGTGAATTGCCAGGACGCCCGTTGTTGGCGTTGTTTACGCGATTGGCTCGATTGTTGTTCGCCTGAACGTTGTTGTAGTTGACGTTTTTGTGCACGGAATTGTAGCGATTGATGTTGTTCACATTCACGTTGCGATTGACGACGTTCCTGTTCACGGTGATGTTGTTGTAGCGATTGTTGATGTAGACGCTGTTGTTGTAGTTGACGCGGCCGCGGCTGCGATTGATCCAGCCGCAATTCCAGCAACCATTGCCCCAACCTCCCTGACGCCAACCTGTGTAGTAAACGCCGCCCCATCCCCCGCCGTAGCCCCAGCGGAAGTCCAGGTTCAGCCAGGCGCCAATGGGAAAGCCCACGCCAAAGGTGATGGCCGGGCCATAGTAAGGCCGGCGATAGTAAATGATGGCCGGATCATAGACCGGCACGTAGATATACTCCGGCTGATACGGATTGATGGCAATGTAGTCGTCCTGCTCCAGAACTTCCTGCTGTGGAGAAGACTGCAAGTTTCCGGCAGTGCGAGCCATGTGACGGAGATGCTGCACCGAAGATGCGACGTCGCTGGACTGGTTGACGTAGGCCTGCCCAAGCGAAGTGGTCCAGTCGATCTTGTCGGCCATCATGCCAATGACCGTCGGATAGTGCGCGACGGCCCGTACGCTGACATCCCAGTCCTGATCATCGACGCCGTTCTGACCATAGGCGCGAACGTAGCGCGCCGCCTCTTCTACCTGGTCCGGAAACGTCGCGGCGACAAAGAGCTGCGCAAGCAGGGGGTCAGGATAGAGCGCGACGGGGGAGAGAAGGTTATCGAGTTGTTCGGTCGAAAAGTTCTCGTAAGCGGGTCCCTGGTCATCCTGCTGATACTGCGGCTGATCTTGAAAGAACATCCCAGCAGGAGCTGGGGCAGCTTGGAGGGGAGGGAGATGGAAGAAACTAAAGGCGAATACGACGGCCAGAGCTCTAAACATGAGTCAGAAGTCTCCTTTGGGACGAGGATACCGGGAGTATCAAAGGGCTGAATGTCTCAAATGAGACACCGAGGTGGGCATCGAATCCCGATCTGTCGCGAGGGGCTGTATAGGCATCATATAGGAGTTTGCAGCTGCCGCCAATTCGAGCAAGTCGTACTGCCCGCATGGAAATTGTGCTGGGCCTAGTACCGTTCCCCTGTCTACTAATTGCGACTGGCGAGTGGCTAGTTGTTGGCATTACAGAACTTAGCAGTGCCACAGTATTCCGCCAGTCGGCACAAGGATTGCCATTGGGAAAAGGGGCAAGTGCGCCGCCGGGTGGCGAGGCCAGAGGCAGAACGAATTTGCGGCGCATCCGCGCAGACAAGCAAAGAGAGACTTTCCGCCCGAATTGGGCGCGCCAAATTGGAGGAATCAAGATGGACGAATACCAAGAAACGAATCAGAACGGGCATAAGGGGGAGTCTTTGCGGCCGGGCGTAAGCCGTTGGATGGTGGTGGTGATGGTCGCGCTCGTAGTAGCTGCTGGGCTGGCCTTTGGCTATGGCTACCGGCAACAGCTTCTGGTGGGCCATTTGACGGCACAGGAGTCAGTGGCGAATTCCACGATTAGCCAGATGCAAGGTGAACTTAACACGCTGAACACGAAATTGACCGACATGTCCGCCTCGCAGGCTGCGAAGGATGCGGAGGCAGCAAAGGCCGCCCAACAGGAGAAGAAGGTTGCCACGTCGGCGCACTCCAATGGCAAGCGAAGCCCCGCGGCGGACAAACGCTACAAACAATTGCAGGCGCAATTGGAAGAGCAGCAGAAGCAGCTAAAGGATACGCAAGATCAGGTGGCGAAGAACCGCTCGGACCTCGAGGGCAGCTTGGGCTCTACCCGCGACGAATTGAATGGCTCGATCGCAAAGACTCACGAGGAATTAGTGGCCCTCGCGAAGCGCGGCGAGCGCAGCTATTTTGAGTTTGACCTGACAAAATCGAAACAGTTCCAGCGCGTCGGGCCGCTCCCCCTGTCGCTGCGGAAGGCGGATACCAAGCACAAGAGCTACGACGTGGAACTGATCGTGGATGACAACCAGCTGAGCAAGAAGAAGGTGAATCTCTACGAGCCCATCTGGATCCACACGGAAAACGAATCACAGCCCGTGCAAATCGTGGTGAACCGCATCGAGAAGAACCAGGTGCACGGATACGTGAGCGCGCCAAAATACAAACCGTCGGAGTTGGCGGTGAGCAGCACCAGCCCCGCGGTCGTCACTCCCGTGGCGGCGCATCCGCAGGAGCAGCCGCAGGATCAGGATCCGCAAATTCCCAAACAACCAGAACAGTAGAAAAAATCGGTGCGTGAAACGGCAGGACATCCTTTTCGGTGTCCTGCCGTTTTGTTTTCAAGGGTTCGGTTCGAGAGTGGCTTTCAGTGAAACTTTGCTGGACTTGAGAACCTCGAGTGTGCGGCGCCATTCGCCATGGCCGGGGAATTTCAGCACGATGGCGTGGCTCCCCGCGGAAAGTTTCAGGGATGCCGGAGCATTGCCCAGAAACTTTTCATCCACAAAAATCTCGGCGCCATCCGGCTCTGACGAAATCGTGACGGTGCCGACACCATCCGGAGTGGGCGGTACGAAGGCATTCAACGGCTGACTCGAATCGCTGATTTCAGTTGCGGTCGCCGCGCCCGCGGCCGAAGTTGTTCTTTGCCTCGGAAGAGCCACCCCGGGATAAAAACGGTGGAGCACTTCGAGAACGTCGGAAGAGCTGAGAGCAAAACCGATGCCGGTGACATTTTTCTTGATGAGTTTTTGCGTGTTGATGCCGATGACTTCGCCGCGCGAATTCAGCAGCGGCCCGCCGCTGTTGCCCGGATTGATGGGCGCATCGGTCTGAATCCAGGTGCCCTGGCCGGCATTCGGGAATTTTCCCACGGCGCTGACGATGCCTTTTGTAACGCTGAACAACATAGCATCCCCAGGATTGCCGATGGCCAGAACGGTTTCGCCTTGATGGACATTGGTGGCCGCAGTGAGCGCCAGATGCGGCAACTCGACATTCGCAGTGGGAATTTGCACTTTCGCCAGAGCGATGTCCAGGTCCGCATCGATGTACACGACTTTGGCTTCCAGCTGCTGGCCGCCGGCAAGCAGTGCGAGCAGGCTTTCTTCGCCTCGCGCGACGTGCGCGTTGGTCACGATGACCCCCGTGCCAGTGACTAGAAATCCCGACCCGGATTTGTCCAGCCCTTTCAAATAGACGACTGCAGGCTTGGTCTGGCGCACCAGTTCCTCGAGAGAAAGTTCCGGCGAAAGGCCGCCGCCGGTGTCGGAAACTTTTGCGACAATCTCGCCGGTGAAGGTTTCCCCAATGGGCAGCAGATTCACGTGGAAGTGGTCGGCCTTGAGCAGCCAGTATTCGCCGCGGTTGCGGCCATTCAGCGAAATCCAGTTCTGCGGCCCTTCGGTGAGGGTAAGTTCCTTGGTGGCGTACCCCGCGAGGCTGATGCGCGCCACCAGCGCGTGTTCGAGACGCGCACCGTACGAAGTCCTGGTCTTATGGAAGTATCCGCCGGGAAATTCTTTTTCACACGGAGTGAGGCCGATCGCCATGCCGTCAAGCTCCACGGTCGCGCCAGCCGGAGTGCTGGTGAACTGCAGTTTGTCGGCAAGGCCGCGCGCGGGGCACACGAGCAGAACCAGGATCGCGCCGATCGAAAGGTTTGTGCGGGACGCCACTCAAAGACCTCGCCGGATGAATGACGATTAATAACTTATCACAAAGTGACGGTACCGCATATAGAAAACAACATCACGCCGTTCGAATGGCAGGCGCTACTGCTTTTTCTTGAAACCGTCGCAGGAAAGCACCGGCAGGCGGGGATACTTAGTGAAGCGCGGGTCCGTGAACGAGAGCTCGCAGAGATAGAAGACCGACCCTTGGGAAGACTCAATACGCCGCGCGTGCTGGCAGGCAGAGCATAGCCCCGCTTCAGGTCCACGCTTCACAGGGATGGCAGCGTCCGTCACACAACGAGAGTAGCGCACACCGCTCTATAGGAAAAAATAGGCTCGCATGCTCCGGCTCCGGGAATGGGGCCTAGTGGGCTTCTTTCGCCTTGGCTAGTCGGGTGCGTGCGTTTTTTACAAAACCGATGAACCGCCGCGCTAATTCATGAATCCGCTCTTCCTGACGCAAATGAATGGCGTCGTTCGGTATCAACTCCCCGCCCACCCCAATCGCACACGCCCCCGACAGGATGAAATTGACCGCGGTCTTTTGATTGACACCTCCCGCGGCGATCAGCCGCACCTGTGGGAATGGCCGCTTCAGGGCTTTGATGTAGGTGTCGCCGCCGACTTGCGAACAGGGAAAAACCTTGACGAAATCCGAGCCGGCTTTCCACGCGGTGGTCACTTCCGTGGGAGTCAGTGCGCCCGCCAGGACCACAATGTTCTGTTTCCGCGCAAATTCCACAATCTCCAGGTCGAGTCCCGGGCTGGTCAGGAATCGCGCTCCGGCGTCCACACAGCGCCGCGCCGTTTCCGCGTCGAACAGCGTTCCCGCACCCACAATCATCTCCGGACTGTTTTTTGCCACCTCGGAAATCACTTCAATCGCTCCCGGCACGGTCATGCAGATTTCCACAATCGGGATTCCGCCCTGAGCGACTGCCTGGGTGGCAAACCGAGCATCCTCCGCCGAAGAAAGGCGGACCGCGGGGATAATTCCGATCTCTTCGATGCGTGCAATAACGTCTTCTTTCTTCATCGTTCCCTTGATTTCCGCCGTCAGCGCATTCCGAGCGCTTCACCACAAGCAAAGACGATTACTGGCTCTCGTCAAACCCGGCTTCGGGTTCGGGGAGTTTATCGCGATTGCCCGCAAACCACACGTACAACGTCGGGAGCAAGAAAATGCTCAGAAGCAAGGCTCCAATCAGTCCGCCGACGATGACAATGGCGAAGGGCCGCTGTGAGTCCGAGCCGATGCCGCGTGAAAGCGCCGCAGGGAGCAAGCCGAGAGTGGCAACGAGCATGGTCATCATGATGGGCCGAAGCCGCAGGACTGCTCCGTCGACGGCCGCGTCTTCAATGGTGTGGCCCCGCACGCGCAACTGGTTGATATATTCCAGCATAATGACTCCGGTTTGCACGGAAACGCCGAATAGCGCCAGGAATCCCACTCCGGATGAAACGCTGAAGTGTGTTCCGGTGATCAGCAACGCCAGCAATCCGCCAACGGGAGCCATGGCCACGTTGGCGAGAATCAACAAGGCCCACTTCGCGGAACTAAACATCGTATAAAGGATGACGAAGATCCCTAGGATGGTGAGCGGCAGCACGATCATCAGGCGCTTCTGAGAGCGTTTCTGGCTCTCGTATTCGCCGGCCCAGTCAATGTGATAGCCCATGGGGAGCTTCACCTGCGCATTGACCTTTTGGATGGCTTCTTCGACGGCCCCCCCGAGGTCGCGGCCGCGCACGCTGTATTTTATCGCCACATAGCGCGAATTCTCCTCGCGGTAGATTTCCGAGGCGCCGTCTCGAGTCTCCACCTTCGAAAGCTGAGCGAGCGAAACTCGTGCTCCGCCAGGCGATAGCAGCCGGATGTTCTCAATGGCCTTCCGGGTGTCCCGGTAAGGCGCCTGATAGCGCAGGACGAGGTCATACCGCTGTTCGCCCTGCAATACTTGACTAACGGCGTTCCCGCCGACGGCCGTCTGAATGGCGTCCTGTATATCCGCGACGTTGATCTGGTAACGCGCGGCCTCCTGTCGATCCACGATGAAATTCAGATTTGGCTGACCGATGACACGAAACACCCCAAGATCTTCCACGCCGCGGACCGCGCGCATCACGCTTACGATTTGGTCCGCGGTTCCCTCCAAAAGCCGCAAATCATCCCCGTAAATCTTGACGGCCAGCTCGCCTTTGACACCGCTTACCGCTTCTTCCATATTGTCCGAAATGGGCTGCGAAAAGTTCCACAGCACACCGGGAATCTTGCTCAGCTCTCGATCCATCGCTCCGATCAGTTCGTCCTTGTCTTCGTGAAAAACGGGACGCCATTTCTCCTTTGGTTTGAGATCGACAAAATACTCGGTGTTGAAGAATCCCGTGGTGTCGGTGCCGTCATCCGGACGTCCGACTTGACTCGTCGCAACGGTAACCTCGGGGAACGAAGCAAGGATTATTCTTGCTTGGTTCGCAACGCGGACACCCTCACGCGGTCCCGTGCTGGGAGCCAGCGTTCCGCGAACCCAAATCGCCCCTTCGTCAAGGTGCGGCAAAAACTCCGATCCAATTACTCCACTGAATATCAGAAAGAGACCTACACAGAAGGTAAACCCTGCGGCCCCTACGGTCACCAGACGATGCTCAATGGCCCATCGCACCGAATTGCGGTAAGAACGTTTCAGGTAGTCCATCACCGGGTTGTGCCATTCACTGACTCCCCTTTTGAAAAACACGCTTGCAAGGACCGGGGCGATTAGCATGGAGAACACGAGCGCGCCGAGCAGCGCAAACGCCACCGTCCAGGCCATGGGCTTGAACAAACGCCCTTCAACCCGCTGCAGAGTGAAGATCGGCAAATAGGCCGTAATGATGATGGCTATTGCGTAAAAGACCGGACGCTGTACTTCGAAGGCGGCATCGCGGATGCGCTCAATGGTCGTTTTCGTGCTCGCTTCGCCGTGGCTCAAGTGGCGTACGATGTTTTCGACCATGACCACAGCGCCATCAACCACCATGCCGAAGTCCAGAGCGCCAAGGGACAGAAGATTTGCCGGTATTTCTTTGAGACTCAAACAAATTGAGGCAAACAATAGGGAAAATGGAATCGTCAGCGCAACGATCAGCGAGCCGCGCAGGTTGCCAAGAAAGAGAAATAGAATGATGGAGACAAGAACTATACCCTCGGTGAGATTGTGCAGCACTGTATGCGTGGTGTAGTGCACCAGGTCGCTGCGATCCAGGAACGGGACGATTTTGACGCCGGGCGGAAGGATGCGCTCATTTAGCTCTTTCACCTTGTCGTGTATCCCCACCAAGGTATCGTCTGAATTTGCCCCTTTGCGCAGGAGCACGATCCCTTCCACGACATCGTCGTTATCGATTACCGCGCCATCCGCGCGATGAATAGCTTTTCCATTTTGTCCAAGCCGGATCTTGGGCCCTTGCGCTACTGTCGCGATGTCTTTGACTCGGAGTGGGGCGCCGTTTTTCGTCATGATGACCGTCTGCTCGATGTCCGACACATTGTTAAATAATCCAACAGCCCGAACGTTGATCTGTTGGAGCCCTGCCTCTAAGAAACTTCCACCTGCGTTCGTGTTATTGCTGGCGAGTTGCTGTTCGACTTGGGCGAGGCTTAGACCGTACGCAACGAGCTTGTTCGGATCGACGCGCACCTGGTATTCGCGCGTCATACCCCCCAAACTGGACACGTCCACAACGTTCGGAACGGACTTGAATTGTTTTTCGAGCGTCCAATCCTCGATCGATTTCAACTCCATCACGTCATATTTCGGGTTTGTGCTTTTCAGGGTATAGAAGTAAATCTGCCCCACCGGGCTCCAATCGGTCCCCATCTGCGGCTGGAGACCGGCCGGCAGCGTGACCTGTGAAAGTCTCTCCAGAACTTTCTGCCGGTTCCAGTCATTTTCCGATTGGTCGTCGAAGATGAGCATCACGCTCGAAAGCCCAAACAGGGAGACCGAACGAAGATGTTCCAGGTGCGGCATTCCATTCATCTGGATTTCGATCGGCACGGTGACTTGCTGCTCCACTTCTTCCGCGGCCCGCCCGGGCCATTGAGTGATGATCTGCACGTAGTTGTTGGCTACGTCGGGGTAGGCTTCGACCGGAAGATTGTGAAACGAAATAGCACCCCATAGAAGAAGGAGCATCGCGAGCGCCAGGATAATGAAACGATGGTCGAGTGCGTAGCTAACAAAGGCGCGGATCATCGGCTCGACCTCAAATCGGCTTGACCAGTTCTCACTTATTGCTCCACGGTGTTTTGCAAGACCAGTGCATTGCTCACCACCTGCTGCCCCGGCTTTATGCCTGACACGATCTCTTGCATCTTGTTCGCCAGTGAACTTCCGGCAACCACCTCCACGCGGCGGAACTTCTTGTCCCCCGCCGGAACGTAGACCCAGTCGCGGTCGTGCAAATGGAGGATGGAGGAAGCCGGAACGCTGGCTCGCATCTCTTTCTTCTGGCCGTGAAACGTTGCGGTAACGAACATGCCCACGCGCATCAATCCTGGATTGCGCACTTCCACGCGAACCTTGGCCGTTCGCAGGCTTGGATCGAGCACCGGACCAACGTTACTGATGCGCCCGGTAAATACTTTTTCTGGATACGCGTTCAGGCGAATCTCCGCCGTTTGTCCTATCTGCACGCTGGCCAGATCATTCTCGTAAACATCGCAGAGGATCCAGACGTTCGAAAGATCCGAAATGGTGAACGGATTCGGCGAGCTCAGGCCGGCAACACCTCCGGCATTGGTAACCTGCTGGTCGGTGATCACCCCGGAAACCGGAGCGCGAATATCCACGATCGCGGCCGGATGGTCGACGTCGCCTCCGAGAACGCGAAGGCGCTCCCTCGTGTTCTCGACATCGACTTTGGCTTTTTCCTCTGCGTCTTCAGCTACTTCCAGGTCTTTCAATGGGACGGCGCCCTTGTCGTACAACAGTTTCGTACGCTCCCATTGCGTGCGCGCCAGCTGTTCGTCGGCCACCGCTTTCCGATAGTCAGAAAATGCGGCGGACAAGTCCGCGCTTTGCACCCGCAGCAAGAGTTGCTCTTTTTTCACCGTATCACCCAGGCGCGCGTGAATCTCCACGACGCGGCCCGTGGCAATCGAGATCACCGGCACGGTCCTCGAAATATCCGGGCTTACTGTGCCCGTCGCGGACAACTGGGTTGCGGACAGATGCTCCGCCGCGGCGGCCAGCGGAAATTGTTCGGGATGCTCCACCTGCACGACATTGACGTCTTCCTCGTGCTCAACCCTGGTCTGCGGTGGCGCTTCCGTTTTTGGATCGCCCTTGCTCTCCCCGCATCCCCAAAGAAAAAATCCGAGAGCGAAAACCAGGGCCGCCGTTCGAACGCCCTTGCAACTCATTGGATGACCTCACGTGCCACCATGAAATGTGTTTCGATAAAACCCTGAACCATGACAGAAGTCATTTGCAGGGTTCCTATGCGTTTTGAGTGGAACAGCGTGCTGAGTGAAAGACGCGAATCAGGCGGGCGAAGCCGGCGGTGCTCGGACGCAAAGCGATTTCCGGGAGATCCCATCGGTGAACGAGACTTGCAGGGACTCCAGAAGTTGTCTCGCGGCCGACAAATCAAAAGAAATGCGAGCGGGGGCAAAGAACAGCAGAAATGCAGGCGTTACGACCGCGTGAGCCGTAACGCGCGACGGTGATGCGCTCTCGATCGTGGCTCGTGACGACCTGCTCTCCTCTACTGCCATCTGCTGCTCGTGCAAGTCGTCGGTCATGGAGATGACAAAAAACAGGATCACCACGGTACACGTCATCGCGATGATCTTCTGCCGTTCGCCCGGCGCCCGAGCCGACTCCGACGCGCGTGAACGGTTCACCGCCAGCAGCGCAAATCCTGCAAGCGCCAGGCCTACCCAGACGAGATTGAGCAACAGCTCCATGGTTGAAGGCTATGGTATGCATTCCGCTGCGTGGGAGCAACAGGCTTTCGAAAATCGCTTCAATCCAGGCCGGGTCCCTCAGATCATGCGACGGCCGCATACTCTAAGGAACGACTGTGGCAGTCACGACGCGGCGCCAATGGAGAAAGTCACGGCAAGGTTGGCGAATTGCTAGACTCTTATTTGGCGCAGAATGATGAAAGTGATCTTTAGCCAGAATTGTGCGCGTTGTGCGATCGCGATGCTGTGCTTTTTCACGTTTGTTCCAGGAGCGAAAGCGCAGACGCAAGAAGATAAGAAAGTTCAGAGCCCCTCCCAAGAACAGAAAAAACCAGCGGATCCCCAGCAAGAGCAGGAGCAGCTTTCAAGCGAAATCGCCGCAGTGCCGAACCGGCCGACGTTTGCATCCACGGCTGAAACGGTTCAGCGCGGAGTGTTCGAACTTGAGTACGGATTTGAGGCCACCCTGGGCCACCAGAACATCAACGGTCTATTGAAATGGGGCGTGCTCAAGAATCTGGAGCTTTGGTTTCTCAACAACCCGCTTGAACGGGATGCCGGCGTGGCAGGAAGAGGTGATTCCGGCGCTGGATTTAAGCTTGGAATTATTCCGCAAAAGAAAAAAGTGCCGAAGATAGCTGTGTTATATGTGGCCACACTGCCGACAGCCACGGCCGGACTCGGAGCTGGAGCATTTGGTCATTCGGTCCAATTGCTGGTCAGCAAGGATTTTGGAAAACACCACTTTGACGTGAACGAAGGCGTGCAACTGGTTGGGAGGCCGGGCGCCAGCGGGTACGACCGGAATTACTTTACCGCGTTGTCGTACGCACATCCACTAAACGGAAAGTGGGGATACACGGGCGAGATCGCAGGATTCAGCCAGACAAACGCAGCAACGCCCGCGACCATGACACTGCTTCTGGCCCCCACATACAACCTGACGCCGCGCCTGATTCTGGATGGAGGAGCCTATTTTGCCGTCTATGGAAATCTGCCGCGCGTCACATTTTTCGGCGGGGTTACGTATTCGATCGCCGATCTTTATCATCGGCATCCCGAGCCCCGCGCCCGCAAGAATTAGCGCACTATCCGGAAAGCCAAGGAACACTGTTTGGCGGGACAGCTGGTCAGCGTAGCGGGCTAGTAGGCCGCGGAGATGCGGGTGGCGCTGGCGCTTCCGGAGGGGCTGGCTTCGTGAAGCGCGAATCGTCGATCTGTGGATCGATTTCGATTTTGTCGGTCACCAGGTTTTGCTTGATCTCTGTGCCTGGGCTTCCCTGGTCGATCTGGAATGGGTATTTCAGCCCCTGAACATCGCGGTAGTCCGAAAAAATCGACTCCCAGGGGAATTCCTTGTCTTCGATCTTTCGAATGCCTTCCCACTTCCTGAGAACGAAAGTGGAAGCGTCAAAAACATAAAAGCGCACATCGCCGTTTTTGTTCATCAGCTTCAAGCGATAAACGGACTTGTCGTCGAACAGTTCCTTGCCGATCAGTTCGATCTGGCTTCCTTTGGCCTTGTAGTCCACTAGCGGCCCGTCAAAGTCGGACTCCTCCGAGATGCCTTTCAGCTCTTCCTCGGACATGGGCTGCACATCTTTATTTTCCGCAAACGGATTGATCGTCCAACCTGCCGACTTGCCATCGTAAACACGAATGGCCTTTTGGCCCCCGAGATCGATTTCCAGGCGCATTTTCCGCGGACGCTTCAGTTCCAGCACAAACGTTCCTTCCATTTCCCCGGTAAACGCAATCCGTCCAGTGACGCGCTCGGAGCGCACCGCCTTAATTTTTTCCACGCCGCCGCGCGCAACCAGCGCTTTGTTGACGATTTCGTCGGCGGTCTGCGCGCCCGCAGCAGCCGGCAGAAAGACAAAAATGACGAGCCAAAATGCTTTGATTTTCATGGGTTATTGGTCGACCGCTGGCGGCGGATGGCTGTGATCCTCTTTCATCGTAAGAGCAGAAGCCGATGGCGTCAATTTCGTTGCCTGCCCGAAAATCGGCGCAACCTCGGCCGCCGGAAGTCGCAGCCCGAGAAGTTGCGCGAGAGTAGGTGCAATGGCGCGCATGTCGATGGAACCGAGTGAATGCGCCGCGGGAATGCCCGGCCCAAAAATAAAGAACGACGAGTTCATCGCCGGGAGATCGGGCCAGAATCCATGCATGCCTTTGGATTTGGAGGCGGTGACCAGATCTCCAGAGATGTTTTCCCCGATAAAATAGCCAGGACGAAAGGCGACCAGAAAAGCCGCCTCGGGAAATCCACCGCGGGCGCGCAGCTCAGCTTCGGAAACGATTCGCCCGATGCCGTTGGCGGGATCCGCCGCGAGCTTTGCGAGAAGTTCCGAAACTTTCTGTCTTGTTTCCAAATCCTGCGGATCTTTTAAGACGATCGCTGTACTGCCGCCGGCTTCCCAGATCATGGCTTTCCACGATTTGACTTTGTCTTTGTCATCGAACTCGATAAGCCCCGCGTTGCGGAAAGCCACGCCGATATTGAGCGCTTTATCCACGGGCACGAAGCCGTGGTCGGAAACTACGCACACTACCGCGCGCCCGCCGTACGCGCGCTTCACTGCGGCGAGAATTCCACCGAGCGCTGCGTCGATACGCTCGAGCGTCGCATTGCTCTGCGGTGAAAACGGGCCCGAAGCATGCTCTTCCGTGTCCAGCGCCGTCAAATAAATCGTCGCAAAGTCCGGATGCTTCAGCTCCAGCAGGCGCGCGGCAAATTTTGCGCGATTTTCGTCGCCATCGGCCTCCTCGTTGATTCCGTCGGCGTATGGGCCCAGATCTTTCTCCAGCACATCGAGCAGACCGGGCGTTGCCAGCACGCGCAGGAGCTTGCGGTCTTCGGCCGTGCCAGCACGCCAATACTGCGGCAAATTCCAGGTGATGCGCGCCGCGACGCTCACCGGCCAGTGCACGTTAAGCGTGGTCAAATGCGCGTCAGTTGCAACGTCCCACAACGTCGGCACCTGGATGTCCTCGGCGTACCAATACCAACCGCCGGAATTCTTTTGCAGCGGATCGAAGGTTGTGTTCGCATGAATCCCGTGCTTCGCCGGCGAAACGCCTGTAATGATCGTCGTATGGCTGGGATACGTCACCGTGGGAACCACGCCGTGAACGCCGGTGGAGTACGCGCCTTCCTTCACGAAGCGCCGGAGATTTGGAATTTTCAGCCCATGCGCATCAGCTTCGAGTACGTACTCGGGCTTCATCCCATCGATGGAAATGAGAATGACCGGAGTAGGTGCCGGCCGCTCCTGCGCGGCGGCGGGTTGAGGAAAAAGGATTCCGCAAGCGGCGGCAATCCACAGTGAAAGCAAAACCGAAAGTCCGTGCGAAAACTTCATCAGCAAGTCCTGGGACGCTCAATCAGGATATAGGAAAGGACCGTGCGTTGTCCCTTTGCCTTGAACAGGAGAATATCGTCCGGCTGCGTCGACGTTGATGTGGTGAAGAAGATAAAACTTACTTCTGCGGCTTGGCCCACACGATGTCGTACTTGCTGTCGAACGTCACGAACATCAGGCAGGTGCCTTTCGACTGGCAAGTGAACCAGTGCATGGCTTTGCTGGGCATCATGGCGAAGCCGCCGGGGCCCAAAGTTTGATCGGACATGCCATCCATCCCGGTAGACACATCGCCGCGCACCACGATCAATTGTTCTTCCGCCGTATGGTAGTGCGCGGGCACCACGCATCCGGGATCAGCTTCCAGCACGAACGTGGATGGCCCGGTACTCGGATCACCATTTTCCAGGGCGCCTTTGAGGCACGCCGGTTGCCCGTCCGATTCGAGCTTGACGCTCGCCAACGGCGCGAACACGCCGTGATGAGGAGCCTGCCCACGCGGCACCCCCGCCGCGGCCAGCACCATCGCCAGCGGCGCGAAACAGAAAAATGCCCGCACTGTTTTTTCAGAGATGCCGTTCATTTTTTTCATGGTTCCCTCACCGAAAAAGTAACGAGCTAAATCCTATGAGATTCCGCCGCCAGACCATCCACGTGTGCGCCCCCGGCGTCTCGACGTCCACGTGTTGGATGTTCTTTGACGCCAGCCATGCGCGGAATTTGCGATTGATGTCGATCAGGTGGTCGTCCGTGCCGCACGCCACCCATAGCAAGTGCAGGCCTTCCGCGCTCTTGGCGTCCAGCCCGGGAAATTCTTTGTCAAATTCTTCCGTGATGCCTCCGGAGCTGAACGCGCCGACCCACGCAAACTTGTCCCGCGTGTTCAGCCCCGTCAGCAAAGATTCTGCCCCGCCCATGGAAAGACCCGCGATGGCCCGCGAGTTGCGGTCCTTCACTACCAGGTAAGCCGCTTCCACGCGCGGGATCACTTCACCCAGTAACGTTGCGCGGAATTTATCGAAGTTCCGGTCCGTGATCGCGCGATCGCGGAACACGCCGGAGTTGGGAGCCAGCACTTCCGGCGCGCCGTAGCCCAGCGGCATCACGACGATCATGGGCTTAGCTTTCCCCTGCGCAATCAGATTGTCCAGGATCACGTTGGCGCGGCCCACCTCCGTCCAGGCATTCGCGTCGTCGCTGTAGCCGTGCAGCAGGTAGAGCACCGGATATGACTGCATCCCGCGCGGATCGTATCCCGGGGGCGTGTAAACAAAAAAACTGCGCTGGTCCCCCACAATTCCCGACCTATAAAAATGATGATGAATTTCGCCGCGCGACACGTCGTTCGTTTCCCATGCAAGCGATGCAGGCCCAGGCACGTGCACTTCGCTCGACCGGTAAAGAAAATTCGGCTTGTGGGCGTAGTTCGAAGGGTCGAAAAGTCCCACGCCGTCCGCGATGATCGTGTAACCGTAATAGTCTGGCGCCAGCGGCTCGGTCGTCACGCTCCAGACGCCTTGATCATCCTTCTGCATCGGCAGCGGCTTGCCCGCGCCTTCCAGGGCGACGGCCACTTCCTTGTCATTCAGCCCGCGAAACCGGAACGTCACGCGATGGTCGGAGTGAACTTCGGGAGAGATGAGGAGCGGCGGTTGTGTCTGCGCTGGACCCGGAGCGGCCATGAAGGCCATAAACAGGGTGGCCAACACCAAATATGTTCGTTTCATGATCCCCCTCCCAACGTGTAACGCTCCAACGATTTGGGTGTTTTGGCTCCTACGCCCGTATCTCCAAATGCACAACATAGTGCGCGCCGCTTCCGGTCATGCTGAATTGCCGGTATCGCTTGCTCTCCTCATATCCTTCGTCGAGCGTCGCGCGCCCCGGCTTGCAGCTGCCGTCGGCACTTACCGTGACCTCTCCGATGTAATCGTCGCTGCCGTGCCCCGGCTCGTTCGCATCGCTTTCCATGACCGTGACGGTCACGTTCGGCCAGCTCGTTCCATCCCAAATCAATTTGTCCGGATGAAGGGTCCTTCCCACTTCAAACTTGCCTACGTCGAACCGCGCTAGCTCGCGCCGGTTTGCGCCACCGCCGGTCGTCACTACGCAATAGATCTCGTCCTCGTCGCTCTCGGTCTTTTTAATGCAACGCATGCTCTGCAATGTGACCTTCACCGTATTCTCCCCCGAAGCTCCTTGTCGAATGAAATCTCTAATAGGTTATCAAAACTTGGCGCGCGTCCTAGGTACGTTGGTACAGGTCGTCCGAACCTGACCCAAAATCCGTTGATGTCGCGTCCTCCCTTGATTCTCGACGTTTCCATGTTGCGGCGTTCAAACGTTCAACGTTCTGCTAGGATTCTCTCCGCATGCTGGTCCTCGTCGTCCTCGCGATCTTACTCACCTGGCTAGCCATGGCCGCCGTTTGCATCGGCATCGGCTCCCTCTTCCTGCGACTGGCAACTTCTCAGAGGCCTTCGGTTGTCGAATGTTTCTGGAGCGGGCTTACAACTATTGCCGCGATTCTGCAGCTGGTTCACTTCGTCCGCCCCATCGATGCCGTCATTGCAGTGCTGCTCTGTGTCCTCGCCCTCCCCGGCCTTTTTCTTATGTTCCGACGCTTCGACATTCCGGCGTTCCAGCGATCCGACGCTATTCTGTTCTGCCTTGCCGTTTCACTCATTGCTTTCCGTTCCGCCGCGCCAACGGAACACTACGACACGGGCCTCTATGGTGCCCAAGCCATTCGCTGGTTCATCACTTACCCGCTGGTCCCTGGCCTTGGCAATCTCCTCGGACAACTGGGCTTTAACTCTTCCGTCTTTCTTTGTATCGCCGCGCTCACTCACGGCCCCTGGCGCGATCTCGCCCATCACGTGTTCAGCGGCTTTTTGCTCACCGCACTTTTTGCTTCGATAGTACCGGCCGCGCTGCGGATTTTCCGGGATAGAAATATTTCTTCCGCGGGGGCCTGCGGCGGCAACAATTCCGCCGACTGGTTTCTCACTTTTCTTTTTCTTCCCTCAGCCATTTGGGCCGCAACGGGAAAACTTTCCGGCGCCAACACCGACCTCCCCACCACGATTGTCTGCCTCGCCGCCGCATCCTTTCTTTTCCGCGCGTTCGAGGCCGCGAGTCCCGAGTCCGATCGGGAGGAGTCTAGCCTGCCTTCTCCACAACAGTCCCCGGTTATCGCCATGGTGCTGTTTTCCCTCGCGGTCACGTTCAAGCTTTCCAGCCTGGTCTTCGCGCTCACGGGCTGGATCGTCGCTTTTCTCGCCCTCTGTTTCTCGCGTGCCATGTCTCCTTCCCAACGAAAACGTTTTGCCCTTGCGGCGGTACTCCTCTCCGCCGCGATTGTTGTTCCGTGGCTCTGCCGCGGACTCGTTCTCACCGGCTATCCTTTTTTTCCGAGCCCGGCGTTTGGAATTTCCGCGGACTGGACAGTGCGAGGCGCCCGCAATCCGTTTCGGTGAACCCGCGCTGTGGACCGCCGCGGCGACGCTGGGAACCTTTGCCGCGCTTTATCTTCTCGATGCACAAATCAAGAAACGCCTTTTTGTTTTTGCTTTACTTCTCTGTACCGCGTGGGCCGCGCATCCACGCCTGCTCTGGAATTCGTATGTTCGTCCGAGCATCAGCGTGCGCGCCGTTCCGCAGCTCGCAGAGCCGCCGGTCGTGCCGCATCAAACGTTTTCCGGCCTCACGATTTACGTTCCCGTCGAAACAAATCAGTGTTGGAACGCGCCGTTGCCATGCTCGCCATATTTCAACGACACGCTGCGGTTGCGCCGGCCGAATGAGCTGAGGAGCGGATTTATCTCGAGCGGACCGGTTGCAGGAGAGAGAGTGCACTGACGCTATTGCGATTTGTGGAAAAAGGGGAAACAGTGGGCTGTAGATCCCGCCCTATACCACAGAATAATCTACTTGCTTAAGTAACTACTGTAAGTTACCATTCAGCCACGTCTAGCAGGCAGTATCTCACCCTACGGGTCCCCAAGAGTCAACAGGAGGCCGTCCGCCATGTCTACCAGCCATCGTTCAGTGTCCCTTCTTAGAAAAGTTCAGCCTATTCGGATGTCCACGGAAATGACAATTCATTTAACTCCGTTCGATCAGAGAAAATACTGCGAACTGATCGAGGCGCGCGGTGAAACCCTGCGCCGCGCGCTCAACAAATTGAAGCCCGCGCTGGGTCTTTCGAATGCGTTGGATGCGGGATGCGGCGTGGGTTTTTTCTCGGAAGTACTGGCCGAATGCGGGCTGGAGGCCTGCGGATTCGACGGGCGCGCGGAAAATGTTGTTGAGGCGAGCAACCGGTTTCCCAGAATCCCGTTCGCGCAGGCGGACATTCAGGACCGCACGATTGTCGAGCTGGGAAGTTTCGATCTGGTGGTTTGTTTTGGGCTGCTCTATCACCTGGAAAACCCCTTGCTGGCGATTCGAAACCTCAGAGAGCTGACGGAAAAGTGCTTGCTGGTCGAAAGCATGTGCCTGCCGGAGGACCGCCCATCGATGCTTCTGCGCACGGAACCGCGACAGGAAGATCAGAGCCTGACGGATACAGCGTTTTATCCCAGTGAGGGGAGTCTGGTGAAGATGCTGTACCGCGCGGGATTTCGCGCGGTGTACCGAGTGATACCGCTGCCGGACCACGACGATTTCCGCGAGACGGCGGAGCATTCACGGCGGAGAACCGTGTTGCTGGCATCGTTCGAACCGATCGACGTGCCAGGGTTCCGGCTCTTGCCGGAGCCATTCGAAACGGAAGATCCGTGGACCAAGAAACCCGTTGCGCGCCGCACGCTGCCGCAGCGCATCGCGAGATTCATCGCCAGTCCGAGGCGCCGGAAATACATCACGGTGGCGCTGCGTGCGCGCCGGGTATTCCCGGAGATGCCGATTCCGCTGCGGTTACCGTTCGGGGCGTGGTGGCTGGCGGAAAAAAGCGCGATGGACCACGAACTGATGTACGGGAAATTCGAAGCGACGGAAATGGGGTTCGTGCAAAAGATTCTTCGCCCGGGGATGACCGTGCTCGACGTGGGCGCCCACCACGGTTTGTATACGCTGCTACTGTCAAAGAAAGTTGGGCGAAAAGGACGGGTCATTGCGTTCGAACCGTCGCCACGGGAGTGTCGGCGGCTGGAAAAACACTTGAGATTCAATCGCTGTTCGAACGTGCACCTGGAACGGTGTGCCGCGGGGAGCGAGCCCGGGGAAGCGGACCTGTTTCTTGTCGATGGATTTCAGGATTGGTGCAACAGCTTGCGGCCTCCCGCTTTGCCGGACCCCACGCACGCGGTAGCAGTACGGGTCCGGCGAATCGATGACGTGCTCACGGAACAGAGAGTGTCGAAGGTGGACTTTATCAAGCTCGATGTGGAGGGAGGGGAACTGGCGGCGCTGGAGGGAGCGACCCGGCTGCTCTATGGAGAATCGCGGCCGGCGATTCTGGCGGAGGTGCAGGACACGCGAACGCGGCCGTGGGGTTATCCGGCGAGGGAGACGATTCAGTACCTGATTCGAATGGATTACCGCTGGTTCGCAATCGCGGCGAAGGGCGCGCTACTTCCGATCTCCTGCGATCAGCAAGAGTACGACGCCAACCTGGTAGCGCTGCCGGTTGAGCGCACGGAGGAATTTCTCGCTCTGCTGGGGCAGAAATAGAATTTGGATCGAACCGATATCCTGGGAATTCCTTCCGAGTGGCCCATCATTCGTCCGAAATTGGTGCCACTCGCCAAGGGGGACTCCCATTTCGCACAAACGGTAAGGTCCGGATGCTTACTCAATCTCCCGCACTGGCTTCTGGAACGAAGCTCCAGCGGCCGTCAGCACCATTAGTCCGCCAGCCGGTTTGTCGGCTACTCGGAAGCTGCGTTGGTTGGCTAATTGCCAGGAGGAGAGGCCGCGCTCGACGGGTTCTTGTGGTAGTTCGGATAGGGCGGCTTTTTGTGGGTGGGGACGGGATTCTTCGCGAGTTCGGAGAGCAGGAGTTCGACAGTTTTTTCGAGCTGGGGATCGTGGCCTTCGCGAACGGCTTTGGGATCGAGTTCCACTTCGACGTCGGGGGCGATGCCACGGTTCTCGACTTCCCAATCGTTGTTCGGGGTCCAGAAACCACGGCTTGGCGCGGTCACAACTCCGCCGTCCATCAACGACTCGCCGGGTCCAAAAAATCCTACCAGGCCGCCCCAGGTGCGCTTTCCTACGAGTGTGCCGACTTTTGCCTGGCGGAAATGCCAGGGCATGGCGTCGCCGCCGGAGCCGGCGTATTCGTTGATGATCATGGCTTTGGGGCCCTGAATGAGGCTGACCGGAGTGGTCATATCTTCGCCGTCGCGCGTGGTGCGGTAGTTCATCAGTGTGCGGCGGAGGTAATCGAGGATGTAGTCGGTGTTGGTGCCGCCGCCGTTGAAGCGCTCATCGACGACCGCCCCTTGCTTGCCGGCTTGCGAAAAGAAATAGCGATTGAAATAGGTGTAGCCTTCGCTGGCGGTGTCCGGCAAATAAATGTAAGCCAGTTTGCCTTTGCTGAGTTCGTCCACTTTGCGGCGGTTGCCTTCAATCCATGCGAGGTTGCGCAAAGCCATTTCGCTTTCGATGGGAACAACAGTGACTTCGCGAGAGCCCGCGCCCTTCGGATCGGAGCCGACTCGGAGAAGGACGGATTTGCTGGCGGTCTCTTCGAAGAAGCTGTAGACGTTGTCGGTGCCGCGGACTTCATGTCCGTTGACGGCCAACAGGTATTCGCCTTCCGCGACGTTCACGCCAGGTTGCGTGAGCGGGGCGTGCAATTGCGGGTTCCAATTCTCGCCGTCGTAAATTCGCGAAAAGCGGTAGCGCCCATTTTCGATTTTGTAGTCGGCGCCCAAGAGTCCGACGGGGATGCGCTTGACCTCGGGGCCATCACCGCCGCGGACAAAGAGATGTCCGACGGTGAGTTCGCCCATGGCTTCTTCGAAGATGTAGTTCAGGTCGGCGCGCGAGGCTACTCCCGGAAGGTACGCTGCGTATTTTTTCTCGGTGGCGGCCAGATCAAGACCGTGGAAGCCGGGATCGTAGAAGAAATCGCGTTCGAGACGGAATGCTTCATGGTACATCTCCTTCCATTCGGCTGCGGGTTCGACGCGCACTTCCATGGAGGAAAGATTCAGCGTTTTAGCGCCGGTCATGTGGGTGGATGCTTCCCCGGAAGATGCTCCGGGAGTTGGCGGAGGCGGGACTGGTGCGATGACCCAAATCTGCGGTGGCGCGGCTGTTCCCGCGGGCTGCGATCCTCCGGCTTGCCGGTAGAGGAGTTTCTCGCCGTTCGCGGAGACGTGGAGCTCCAGAATGTTTTCCACCACTCGATCTGTCTTGCGCGTTTTCCATTCGAAGCGATGCGCGATCAGAGCGCTCGGGCCGTTTAAGGGCTCGACCAGCGGTCCTTCCACAAGAAAAAGGACGCCTTCCTTGCCCGGGATCAGATCGGAGTAGTTCCTCGCGGGGACGGGCATAGAGAGGATGCGCTGGCTGATTTTTTCGAAATCGACTTTTACGGGGGCGGGTGGCTTTTCTCTTTGTTTCTCTTTTTCGTTCTCTTGACTCTCGGTCTTTGCCGCGTCGGGCTTGGGGGCTTCGGACTTGGCTTCTGCCTCCTCATCGCTTTCAGGGGCCAATGGAGAAGGAAGATCCTTGCGCAGGACAACGACATAGACGTTGCTGGTCACAGGCCGAGCGTAACTCAGCATGGAAGTGTCCAGCGTCGGCCCGGCGTCGGTGCTGGCCAGAAGATAGAGATACTTGCCGTTCTTGTCGAAGACGGGCGAGAAAGAATCGCTCATGCCATCGGTGACGCGGCGGCTCTCGCCGGAATCGAGCGAATAGAGAAAGACCGAACGCATGTGGCTGACTTCCTGCTGTGTGTAGGCCAGCCATTTGCTGTCGGGCGACCAGGCGGCTTGAAATATTTGCTGCGGGCCGGTGAAACGGTCGTGGAAAACTTTTACGGGTGATTTCTTTTCGAGATCGACGTACCAGAGATTCAAGCGTTTGTCGGTATAGGCGATCTTCTTGCTGTCGGGCGACCAGGTGGGGAAAAAGAAGAACGATCCCGGAGTTCCGAGATCGATTTTTTGCGCGTCGGCTCTGCCATTTTGATTTTTGATATAGAGGGAGATTTCGCCGGATTCATCCGAGAAATAGGCGATGCGGGTCCCGTCGGGCGACCAAGCAGGGTAGCGCTCATCCGCGCCGGGCGTGTTCGTGAGGTTGTGAATGTCGCCCTTCTCCGCGGGGACGGTGAGAATTTCGCCGCGCGCTTCGAATGCGGCCCGCAAACCTGTCGGGGAGATGGCGGCGCTGCGGATTCGGCTGGCGACATTTACATATCGCGGGCGCAACTGCGGGAGATCGCCGGCAATGCGGATATCCACTTTGTGGGCCGCGCCAGACTTGAGGTCGTAAAGCCAGATGGCGCCGAACTGCTCGATGGCAATGGCGTCCGGGCCGGCGCTGGCATATTTGAAATCCAGCGAATCGCTCTTGAGCGCCTCCGTGATGGCTTTCGAATGGGTGTCGTAACTGAACAAAGACATGGGGCCATTGCGATCGGAGAGGAAAAAAACGCGATGGTCGATCCACATGGGATTGAAATCATTCGAATTGTCCCGCGGAAGCGGGGTCACGCTGGAATCAGACAGGCGTGCGATCCACACGGGAGAGGTGCGGCCGCCACGATAGCGCTTCCAGATTTCGAACGCATGGTCTAGCGGGACGTAAGCGAGTTCCTGGCCGTCGGGAGAATAAGAACCTTCGGCGGCGATGGGCAAGGGCAGCTCAGCAGGAAAGCCTCCTTCGCGTGAGATGGTAAAGAGGCGGTTGAAACGAGAGTTGCTGGCGCGGTTGGAAGCGAAGAGCACATGCTTGCCATCACGCGTCCAGCCGATCACGGCATCCGCCGCGGGATGATAGGTAAGGCGCCGCGGCGTGCCGCCAATCGCGGGAATCACATAGACATCGGCGTTCCCGTCGTAGTCGCCAGTGAAAGCGATCTCCGTGCCATCGGGAGAAAAGACCGGCCGCGACGCGGTACCGTTTCCGGCGGTGAGGCGCCTGGCGTCACCGCCTTCGCGGGGAACGCTCCACAAATCTCCCGCATACACGAATACGATTTGCGTGGCGCTGAGCGTGGGATGATGCAATAGAAGCGGAGGATGGTCGTCGGCGAAACCAACGCTCGCGGTGACAAGAGCAAACAGGACGATTGCAGCACGATAAATTTTCACGGCTCCTCTTCCCGGTCAGTACGATGAGTTCGCCATCTTGAATGGCACATCTTACTGCAAGAGTGCTGGTCAAGGAATTGAAGAGCAAGGTCCCGGCAGTTACGCTCGCGGGGAAAGGAGAGAGTCACGGGCAATTTCGAGACCGGAGAGCGCTCCCTTCCTTTGCGTGTCAGGGGTGGTTTTCTGGGGTTAGAATAGCTAAGGAGTGCTGTTATTCTTGTTGTGGGGCATCCACCTCTCGTTCCGCCCAGACGTGTTCGAGAAGAATGAGAAGGTCGGAAATGCTGACGTTTTTCACGACGGCGAAGCCTTTTCGCGGGCACAACGGCGTTATCCAGCGCAATGCGCTGAGAAGCTGGACGCTGCTGCATCCAGACGTTGAAGTGATCCTGTTTGGTGAGGATGAGGGAGCGGCGGAGACGGCGAGCGCATTGGGAATTCGCCACGAACCCTATACGGTGAAGAATGAGTCCGGCTCGAACCGCATGGATTACATGTTTTTGCGCGCGCAGGAGATTGCGCGGCACGAGCTTCTCTGTTACAGCAATTGCGACATTCTGCTGATGCAGGATTTTTGTGAGGCGTTCAGCCGCGTGAAGGAAGCGCATTCGAGATTCCTGATGGTGGGCCGCCGATGGGATGCGGAGATCAAAGAGCCTCTGCATTTCGAGCGCGAAGATTGGCGCACACAGCTCCGCGAGCAAGTTTTGCGCCAGGGCAAACGGCGCACACCCGATTACATCGACTACTTTGCTTTTTCGCGCGGCGTGCTTGGCGCGGAATTGCCGCCACTCGTCGTGGGCCGCGTCTTCTGGGACAACTGGACGGTTTGGAAAGTGCGGGACGCGGGATATCCGGTCGTGGATGTTTCGGCGGCGGTGATGGCTGTACACCAAAACCACGACTATGGCCACGTGCAACTGGGCAAACAGGCTGTCTACTACGGCGACGAGGCTCGCAGGAATTATGAACTAGCAGGCGGATGGAAACATCTAAGAACGATCGCGGATGCCACCGAAGTGCTGCACGAGGAAGGCCTAAAGCCCAACCGTTTGCGGCGCTGGGCGGCGGTGAAGCGCTATGTGCGGCAGGGGTGGCGCGTTCTGTATCATGAGGTGATCCAGCACGCGTGGTTTCTTGTGCTTGCGATTACGCGGCCTGCGCGCCGGGCGCTGGGACTGCATGCCGGGACGCTGCCGCGCTCGCGCGAGAAGGTTTAGCGGCGCGTGGGAATGCTCGGATGAAAGCCCCTTTCTTTACCGTTCTGATCGATACCTACAATTACGGGCAATACATTGAGGAAGCCATCGCGAGCGTTTTGGCGCAGAATTTTCCCGCGGAAGAGCGGGAGATATTGGTCGTGGACGATGGGTCGACGGACGATACGCAGGAGCGCGTGCAGAAATTTGGGGACGCGATCCGGTATCTCCGCAAAGCAAACGGAGGGCAAGCCTCGGCTTTTAATTTTGGATTCGAACACGCGCGCGGCGAAGTCATTGCGTTGCTGGATGCGGATGACCTCTGGTTGCCGGAGAAATTGGGGCGCGTGTATGAGGCATTCGAACGCCATCCAGCCGCAGGAATGGTCTATCACCGGACGCATTTGTGGAAGGGCACGGAAGAAATTTCCGACGATGCCTTTTTCATTCCGGTTTCCGGAAAGATTCCGGAGAGCCGGCGCGCTTTGCTGCAATATCCGATGGTGGGCACGTCCTGTTTGGCGTTCCGGCAAAACGCACTGAAGGAGTTGTTGCCGGTTCCGGAAACGTTGCGCTCGCAGGCGGATGCCTATCTGACGGCGTTGGTCATTTTTGTTGCGCCAGTCGCCGCAGTGCCCGAGTTTCTGGGCAAGTACCGGCTGCACGGCGCGAATCTGTTTCAGATGAACGATGGTCAGGTTTCACGCAGCCAGGTGGAACACCGGATGGCAATGCGCGCGGCACTCCTCTCCAGCATTCAGGAGTGGCTGTGCCACCATGGGCATGCGATAGATTCGCCGCAGCTTTGCGCATACCTGAAACAATGGACCAAGACTCAGGAACGGGATGGATTTGCGCTGAGCGCGCCAAGCCGCTGGAAATACTTCAAGCACTTGGTGGAGTTTCCACGAATCTACAGGGAAATCATGACGGCGCGGCATCGTACGAACAGCTATCTGCGCGCGTTCGCGGCGCTCATCCTGGGCTATCATCATCTGCATCTGCTGGATGACGTTCGAATGCGCAGGAGGCGGATGAACTCTTCCGGAGAGCTGGGCGGAGCGGCGGAGAAGGAAAAAGTATTGGCGGCCAAGGGCTGAGCATAACGATGGCTTCCCAAAGCGTGACGAACACGGGGGCAGTTCCAGCGGCGGAGGCTGGACGAGTTCCCGGAACTGCGGCCGTTCCACGCTGTCCTGCTTGCAACGAAATTTCGGGAAAAGCCGCCGTTGAGCGATATGGAAAGTACGAGCGCTTTGCATGTGGGAGCTGCGGACTCGAATACTGGGAACCGCGCGAGATGCCGGACGCGCGCTGGTACGAACAAATGTACGGCGGCAGGGATGAAAGCCTGCTGCCACTGGAACCGGGGCATAAGTACTTCCTCTCGGATCCGCTGGCCCCTAGAGGCGGCGCGCTTTTGGACATCGGCTGCGGCACGGGAAATTTTCTTGCGGCAGCTCAGGAAGCGGGCTACCGCGTGACGGGTATCGAGCTGGACCGCAACGCCGCGCGTTTCGCGAAGGAACGGCTGGGTCTGCAAAGAGTTCTTCCGCTGACGATTTCCGAGTTCGCAGCGCAGCAACAGCCCGAAGAGCAATTTGATGTGGTTACATTTTTCGAGGTGCTGGAACATCAGGCCGCGCCGGCGGAATTCCTGCGGAGTGTAAGAGCGTGCGTGCATTCGGGCGGAATGATCGCACTGAGCGTGCCGAATCGCGAGCGGTGGCTGACGGGGCCGGACGTATTGGACTATCCGCCAAATCATTTCCTGCGATGGAATGTAACGGCGCTGGAGAACTTTCTGAACACGCAGGGATTCGAGGTGGTGTCCATTCGCGAGCAGTCCGCGGGCATCACGCACACGGCGCAAATGATTCACATGGCGTTGCGCACGGGGATGTCGCAACCCGCGACGGGAGAAACGCACGCGAGTTTTCGTGACGTGATGCAAATGACACCGGAACAGGCGGACGCGGCTCTGCAAGCTAAACCAACCATGCGCCAAGGGGTGATGCAAATGCTGGCGCGAATCAAATTTGCGGCGTGCTTCCCGGTGGCAGTCGTGGCGTTTCCATACGTTCGAATGCGCGGCTACAAGGGAACATACCTGTATTGCCTGGCACGGAAGCGCGACTAGGGGAGTTCAGGGAGTCCTAAATTGGCAAAACTTTTTGCCAGCGTACTGATTGACACCTACAACCACGAGCGCTTCATTGAACAGGCGATCAGGAGCGTGCTGGAGCAGGATTTTCCCGCTGCCGAACGGGAAGTCATCGTGGTAGACGACGGTTCGACGGATCACACCCCAGAGATCGTGCGAACGTTTGAGCCGCGCGTGCGGTTGCTGCGCAAGGAGAACGGCGGGCAAGCCTCGGCGTTTAATGCCGGCATTCCGGAATGCCAGGGGGAGATCATCGCGTTTCTCGACGGGGACGATTGGTGGGCGCCGGGAAAGCTGCAGGCGGTCGCCAGCGCGCTGACGAATGATGCGACCGTGGGCCTGGTGGGCCACGGCATTACGGAAGTTTTTTCGGATGGGCGGCAACACACGGAACTTCTGCGCGAGGTTCCCCGATTTCGAATCGATTCCGAAGAGGGCGCGCGGGCCTTCCGTCTAAGAAAAAGCTTTTTGGGCACGAGCCGTATGACTTTTCGCGCCGATGTGCTCCGGGCAATCGGGAGAGTTCCGGAGGCGCTGCGATTTGAGGCGGACGAGTATCTTTTCACGCTGGCAGGTTTTTTTGCAGATGTACTGATATTGCGCGATTCGTTTACGTTTTACCGCCTGCACGATTCGAACGCGTTTCAAATCGCGGATGGAAACAAGGATGCGATTCGGCGGAAGCAGCGGGTACTCGAAGCGCTCGCGAATTCGCTGCGTGAGAAACTTGCAGAGCGCCAGACACCCGATAAAGTCGCAGACATCATCGTGGAGTGGATTGATATAGAAGCACAATCCCTTCGATTATCGATGGATCCGGGATTTCCGTGGGAAACGCTGAAGGTTGAGTTGAAGAATTACGCAGTCATGTTCGGAAATGCTTCAGTACTGCAGTGGCTCTTCAAGGGCGCCACGCTCCTGCCAGCGTGCTTCATGAGCTCGCGCAGCTACTATTCGCTGCGGCGGCGCTTTGCGCAGAACGGCGCGTACCAAAGAGCGCGGGCGAAGTGGCTGCCGTTCCAGCAACCGGCTCACGTAGACCGTTACCGGACAACGAGGCCCTGAGGGATGGAGCAGACGGCTTCACTGCAACAATCATTGAACATTTTGATGGGCTCCGGAGTTGCCAAGCGGCGCGAGGGCGGCGTGGCTGGGGTGATTTACAACCTGGGGTGCGAACTCGAGCGCATGGGCCATCACGTCACCTACATTTTTCAGGAGGATTTGGTTGAGCCCGGAAGCGTGCCGCAGCGATTCAACGAACTCATTTTTTCATTGCGGCTCGGGCGGTACATCGCGGAAAACAAGAAAAAGTTTTCAATTGTCAACCTGCATGCGCCGACGGGATTTCCTTACGGCTTGCGGCGGCGGTGGCGGCGCGCCGCGGGCTATCCGCCTTACGTGATGACCCTCCATGGCCTCGAAGAACGGCGCGTGTACGCGATGAGCCGGGAAGCCAAGAAGGGACGCGCGTGGAATTTTTCGCTTAAGAACCGGCTTTGGCACCGCTTCTATCACATGCCGCGGTTTCGATGGTCGATTCGAACGGCGGACGGTGCGCACACTTGTGCGCGCGAAGTCTGGTCAATGCTCCAACTGAAATACAAGCTGGATGCGGACCGCGTGGCGTACATCCCTCACGGTGTTGAATCACGTTTTTTTGTTCCGCGTGAATATCGTTCCGGCGAAAAGCTGCGGCTGCTGTATGCGGGCACATGGCTCGATCAGCGGGGAATATTCTACATTCGAGATGCGCTGCGAAATGTCGCGCCGAAAATTCCCGGGTTGACGATGACCTTTGCCGGTTGCGGCGTACCGTCCGAAGAAATTCTGAGGTTTTTCGGAACGGAGCTGGCCGGCCGGATCATCGTTCGCCCGATTGTTCCGGTGGAGCGCATGCCCGAGCTGTACGCCGAGCATGACGTTTTTTTGTTTCCTTCCCAGGTGGAGGGTCTGCCGCTGGTGCTGCTGGAAGCAATGGCTTCGGGCATGCCGGTGATCACTACGAACACGTGCGGAATGGCGGATGTGGTCGAGGATGAATTCAACGGCTTGTTGATCCCTCCGGCAAATGCGCGGGCGATGGAAGCGGCTATCCTGCGAGTAGCGCACTCGATGGAATTGCGCAAGAAGCTGGGAGAAGCCGCGCGCGAGACCATGAAGCGATATACGTGGGAGCGCGCGGCACGGCAGCTCGAAGCGCTCTACCAGCATGTGCTCGCTGCAGAAGCTTGATCTTCTGCTTAAGGCAACTGGTGCGCGTAGAAGCCGGTTTTTGCAAGAGGAATCCAACCTTCGCTTGCCGCAAAGAACGGCGGATCCTTCGTAACGATAACTCTTGCTCCAGTGGAAGCAAACAGCTGAAACACTCTCCGTTTCGTATCAGGATCGGCCGTCCAGAAGATGTTGCCGTCGCCAAGAGGAATCTCCGAAACGATCCTCACGCCAGCAAGACGCGCCCAATGTACTTCGGCGTTGAGAGAGAGGCACGCGATCTCGTCGCCGGGATGCAGCCCAACGACGTGCAATCCTTCCGCAATTTGCCAGTTTGCATTTTCATTTTTGCTGAGAATGGCAGCTAGATCAGAGCTCATGGACTTCGCGACCCGCAAGCCTGTGACCGCCAGCACAGCGAGAATTAGCGCGAGTGCAGCGCGACGGGGGAGTTCTAATCCAGCGCCCAAAAGACACGAGAAACCTGCGACCCAAAGAAGGAGAACAAACGGTGCCACATATCTGTGTTCCACGAGTACGATAGCGTAATTCGCACAGGCAATGAGCGGCGGCACCCAGAGAAGCGATTGTCCGCGGAGGCGAGCGACCCAGCCGGCATTTCGCCCGGCGAGCAATAGAAAGAAAAGCAAAGCAAGCCCATATTCGATCTGCAGCATCCATATCTGAAAATACGTTCCCGCCGATTGACGGAGAACCCGTAGCAGCCCTAGCAGACTAAAATGTGGGCGTATTCCTTCCATCCAATAGGACGCGTCGTGGGAAGGCGGATACGTACCGCCCACGGGTGAAGCAAATTCGTAGAGGCGCGGCTTGCTAAGCAGCTGCCGCACCGGATGTTTCGGAGAACCTGTCCCGTTTTCTCCCTGCCAGAAAAAAGGCTGGGGGATTTCATCCATGGTCATGGCAAAAGCGAGCTTGCCGACATCTCCGAAAGTGACGCGGTTTTTGGCGCGCGACAAAGTTGCGATCCAGGGTCCTGCGATAAGCGCAAAGACGGCGAAACCGAGCGCGGCTTGCTTGAGCGTCTTTCGCGGGTTCCCTGTAGCCAGCCAGGCCGTTGGCAAAAAAATAAAAGTCATCGGAAAGTAAAAAGTCTTTGTGAGGTAGGCGCACCCGAGGGCGAAGCCCAAGGCGGCAAACAAGCCCCAGCCGCCGCCTTGCGTCCAAATGCGCAGGACCAGGCCGGCAACGAGACAGGTGAATGCCAGTACCCAAATGTCCGGCGTCGTGGACGTTACAGTCAGCACGAAGAGAGACGTCGAAAGAAAGAGTCCGTAAGCAAGGGCCCACCATTCGAAATCGGAAAGCTTTTCCCCTTCGCCGTCGAGCTGGTCGAATTGTTCTTGCATTCCAAGAAAAGCGCGAAAGAAAAACTCGAAGGATCGAAGCGCCACGAGCAAGCCTAGAAGATTGAGCAAATGCAGAAGCGTGGACTCCCAGTAGGGGCTAGGCCGGAAAATCCAGAGACACAACGCAAGGAGCCACGAAAAGAATGGGCTCCAGTAGGCGTTGACGGCGTGACTCCAATCGCCGCGCAGGTACGCGCTGGCCACATCCAAATAGTTGTTTCCGTCGGGACTGATCCAAAACCGCGCGGCCCAAGCCTGGAGGAAGCCAGCGAAAGCCGTGATGAACCAGAAAACGGAGCGCAGAAGAGGAAGGTTCTGGTTTGGCTCGGTGAGCTCGATCTGGAATGACAACTTTTCGCTGGCCATCAGGATTGGGCGCCGTCACCTTTCCAGAATCTTTTTATGAGATTGGGCGCAAGCGCGGAGCAAGCAACGGTATTTCTCTCCGGAAGCAATTCACTATACCGTAGTCCGTGCGAAACAAGGTTGCGGCAGCGTATTCGACTCCCGCCGTCCCGGCACGCTACTATAGAATTCCCGGGTAGTAACGGAGAAAAAGAATTTTGCAAACGACACGGGTGTGCGGGGAAATCCGCGGAAGTGACTGACTCAGAATGCTGACTCTTGGAATTAATTATTCGCAGCTGCATGACTCTTCGGCTTGCATTGTGCGCGACGGAGAACTGCTTTTCGCCGTTGCGGAAGAGCGCATCAGCCGCTTGAAACACGACGCGCGATTTCCCTCGAATGCCATCCGGGCTTGCCTGGATTTTACGGGCATTCGCGCGGATCAACTGGATGAAGTTTGCTTTGGCTGGCCAACGCCGGGATACGAATTCCGCCACGACCTGAAGCTCTTCGCCACTGGGCAGCGGCCCATTACGTATTTGGATGTGCTCAATTCGACGCGGCATTTCCTGAGCATGTGGCATCAGAAAGTCGGCGCAAATCCGTTCCAGCAGCAGTTTGGACCGGTGCGTGCCCGAATGCGCTTCGTTCAGCATCATGTCGCCCATGCGCTCAGCGCCTACGCCTATTCCGGTTTTGAAGACGCAACCGTGGTCATCATGGACGGGCACGGCGCGACCGAAGCCACATCCATCTGGCATGGACATGGCGGACGCCTCGATCACATCCTGACCATCCAGTATCCGGATTCCCTCGGATTGTTCTACGGAGAATTCACCGAGTTTCTTGGCTTCCACCGCAACAGCGACGAGTGGAAAGTCATGGGACTTGCGCCCTACGGCGAGCCGGGAATTGATCTGCGTCCGTTCATTGATCCAGAAGCTAAGCCATACCGCGTTGACACCGGGCGCGTCATCGGCAATGGATCGGATCCATTTTCTGGAATGAGGCCGCTGCTCGGGCCTCCGCGCTCCGCCGAAAGCGAGATCGATGACCGGCACAAGAACATCGCTTTTGCCGTGCAGGACATGTGCGAGACCGCGATGATGAGCGTTGTGCGGATGGCGATCGAAAAAACGCGCTGCCGTAATGTTTGTCTGGCCGGAGGCGTGGCGCTGAATTCGAAAGCGAACGGAAAGATTCTCGCTTCCGGCCTGGTGGACAAATTTTTTGTGCAACCGGCAGCTTCGGATGACGGAGTGGCGCTGGGCGCGGCACTCGTCCCTTATCTGGATAACAACGGGAAAGTGCCCATTAAAGCCATGCGGCATGGCTACTGGGGCCCATCGTTCGACGACGCGGCCATCGAAACCAATTTACGAACTTATAAGGTGCGCCACACACGACTGACCGATCCCGCGGCGACTGCGGCGGAGTTGCTTGCACAAGGGAAAATTCTCGGATGGTATCAAGGACGCATGGAATTCGGCCCGCGCGCGCTGGGAAACCGGTCCATACTCGCAGACCCGCGCGATCCGGAGATGAACGCCAAGGTCAATAATGCGGTGAAATTCCGCGAGTGGTGGCGGCCATTTGCGCCTTCGTTCAAAAAAGAAGCGGCGGGTGATTATCTGGAGAGCGCGACGGATTCACCATTCATGATTGTGACTGCGCAAGTACGCCCGGAAAAACGCAGCGTTATTCCTTCGGTCACGCACGTGGACGGCAGTGCGCGGCCTCAGACTGTCGAAAAAGAGGTCAACCCGCTGTACTGGCGGTTGATCGATGAATTTGGAAAACGCACTGGCGTGCCGGTGATCATGAACACTTCATTTAATTTGCGCGGCGAAGCCATTGTGAACACGCCCACCGACGCGATCCGCACCTTCTTCAGCTCCGGCATGGATGCGCTGGTGCTCGGCAGTTTCCTCGTTGAGAAATGAGCATTTCCAAGTGAGCAGTCAGAGAATTATCGCGCTCCTCGGACGGCGCGACGCGCCAACCGACGCGGTAGAAGAGTACTGCCGGTATCTCGGCGAAGCGTTGGTGGAGCACGGCTTTGATCTGAAACTTGAACGTGTCGCCTGGGAGGAAAGCGGCTGGTCCGCTGCCTTGCGGAGACTTCGGCGTCACGCAAAAGTTTGGAACGGCACGTGGGTACTGGTCCAATACACGGCGTTGGCATGGTCTGCGCGAGGTTTCCCGCTGCGTTTTCTCCGTGTTCTAAAAACACTCAACGCCGCCGGTGTTCGTGTGGGCCTGGTGTACCACGACGTCGAGCCATATGAGGGTGTGCGCGTGATTGACCGGTTACGTCGCCGCGCGCAATTGCGCACGATGCGCGAGGCGCTCCGCACTTCGCAAGCGGCGATCTTTACCGTGCCGATGGAAAAACTCTCCTGGTTCGAACACCGGCGAGGGAATCCATTCTTCATTCCTGCGGGAGCAAACCTTCCCGCTTCGATACAATCAGCTTCACCAAGACAGCACAATTCCACCGCTGACAAATTGACGATCGCGGTTTTTGGCGTCACGGGAGGGAACACAGGTAAGAAAGAAATCGAGAATATCTCGGAAGCGGTGCGGTTCGCCGCTTCGCGAGTGAAGAATCTGCGTCTAATCGTTCTGGGCCGGCACGCGAAAGATTCCGAGGGCGAGCTTAGAAAAGCATTCAAAGAGGGGGCGGTTGAGCTTCAGGTGCTGGGCGTTTTGCCCGCCGAGGATGTTTTAAGAACCCTATCCACTTCCGACGTAATGCTTTTCGTTCGTGCGCCGATTTCGTCTCGGCGAGGGAGCGCCATTGCGGGGATCGCCTGCGGCTTGCCCATAGTCGCGTTCGAGGGACCGGAGACGGCGCCACCGATCACTGAAGCAGGATTGGCGCTGTACTCACCCCAGAGGAAGGGTGACTTGGGCGACGCGCTGGTTCGCGTGCTTGAGGACAAGCACTATCGCACCACGCTGGCCCAGCGAAGCTGGCTTGCGCAAGCGAAGTATTTTTCCTGGCGTGCCATCGCGGCGCGCTATGCGGAACTCTTGAGGAAATCGCAATAAACCAATCTGCACCCTATCCGGAGACGGCAGGGATTCTGGCGAGACGTTCGATATTGAAGACCGATTGCGCTGCGAGCAGAGGTGTGAGCAACAAGAGTGTGCTTCCGGAAGAAAGGATGCGAACGATACTCTTCATGCCTGAATCTCAGTTCTCCTAGTTCTGAAGCTGCAAACTTTACCTGCACAACGCTTCGATCAAAGTTTCTTTTTTCTTCTCCGCAAGCTGCGTAAGGGGATCGAGCGATGCAACGTAGCCGCCGACGGCGGCTGCGGCGAGAACCGCGAACGCTTCGGCGGGGAGCCACGGCTCTTCGGTCCAGCGTCCCATGAAAAAGATCACGGCGGAGCAGCCGCCCAAGATAATCTGCGAACCGAACGCGATTAGCACGGCCATGCCGGACTGGTTTCGGCCGCCCATCTTCCCGAACTCGAGCTTGCGCGGAAAATTGAGAGAGGACCAGTTGGCGATGGTCAGCTGGCCGACGACTGTAAATACGATAGCCGCGAGGGTGGCAACCAGTCGCGGCGTGGAAGGCAAGCCCAGCCGCCAGGTCAGCATGCCCATAGCCAAAGCAAATTCGAACACCAGGACAGCGGCAAGCACTAAGTTCTTTCCGAGAAAAACATCTCGAAAGCGCAGCGGCGCCGTAAAAAAAGTCTGAATGCCTCGGCCCTCATACGCAAAGCTATTGTAGGCAGGCGCCATAAGAATCAGGATGAGATAGGCCATCATCCCCGGAAAAAATGTATCCACGGAAACTGCCTTTATCGGAACTGTCGGATGCTTCCCAGCAAACTGCGAACTGAAGAGCAGCACCAGCAGCGGCGGCATCAAGAGCGAGAGAAACGTAAAACCGTTGCGCGTCAGGTAGCGAAACTCTTTGCGTACGACGGCCGCCACCTGGGGCGAGAGCAGGCTCAAGCCATCGGCGCCCTCGTCTTTTTTTGCGGTGTGCCGAATGCCAACCCGCGATGGCGCTGCCGTTTCGCTCAGATCTTCCCCGCGGTATTGTGCCCCGAATCGCCGCCACATGAGCGTGCTGATTATAAGCATGTAAAGGAGAAGCCCGCCGGAACCCAGGAAGAAGCCGGCCGGTTGAAGCTGCGAGACTGCGGCGATAGCGCGGCCCGCGAGCGACGGGGGAAGCCAGGCAACGTACGGCAGGAGACGCAGAAGCACGGGCCGCGCCGCCGCGCCGTAGCGCTGAAGCAGCGGGGTGACAAAATTCAGCGAAATCATCGAGAGAACAAAAAGCCCCAGAAAGATCTCGCGCGTTCTACGCCGGGACAACAGTTTTTGCAGCCACGAGCCGATCAACCGTTCCAGAGTCACGTTAAACAGTACAAACATCGCGACAATCAACAGCATGGCCGGCAAAATCCCGGGCTTCGCCACTTTGGCCCCCGCGGTCATGGCCAAGAGCCAACAGAGCGAGGCAATGGCGGAGAAATCGGCGAGCCCGTATACCAAACCGATGACGTAAAACGCGCTGAGGCTCAATGGAAACCGGAGAAGCGTTCGAAACTCGAAACTTGCTCCGAAGCCCGCAACAAAAATGGGGAAGCCCTGCCAGAAAACAAAGATGCCCCAGAACAGCGCGGCCATCCAGCCCGCGTGGCCCTTTGAGAGAAACTCATACGCTCCGGCGTAAAAAGCAAAACATAATCCGAAAACGAGGACGCCGCCGAAGATCCCGGCAAAGAGCAAGCCGATCAGGTCGAGGCGGGTATTCTTCTTCCGTAGGCTGTTCCGCAAGATGCGCCAGCGGAGCCCGGCAATCAGGCGAATCTGTTCGAAGAGGCCCATTGGGAGCGCTACATCAGCCACGAGAGTTCCTCCAGTTGCGCGCGTTCCGCGCCGCTCTGGCCCACGATGGAGAGAAAGATCTGTTCCAGTGACGTCTTGCTTCCTCCCTCACCCGAGATTCCCGCGCGCAATTCTTCCAACGAGCCTTGCGCAACGAGCCGCCCTTTATGAATGATGGCCACGTGACTGCAAAGCCGCTCCACAATTTCCAGAACGTGCGAAGTTAAGAAAATCGTCGTGCCGCGTTCCGTCATGCGCCCCAGCAGGGCCTTCAGCGCCCCGGCGGCAAGCGCATCGACGCCTTCGAACGGTTCGTCAAGAAACAGAATGCGCGGCCCGTGAATCACGGCTGCCGCCAGCGCCAGCTTCTTCTGCATCCCGTGCGAATAGTCCGCGATCATCGTCTTGGGCCGGTCGGCGAGTTGCATGAAGTCCAGCAACTCCTCCGAGCGGCGCTGCGTGGTGGGCCGGTCGAGGCCGTACATGCGGCCAACAAAATGCAAATACTCCGCTCCCGTCAAGCGTTCGAAAAGGCCCATGCCTTCCGGCACGACCCCGATCTGCCGTTTGACTTCGACGGCATTCGTCGCGAAATCCAATCCCAGAAGCTGCATGCTGCCGGAAGTCGGAGCGAGCAGGCCTGTGAGCATTTTGATGGTCGTGGATTTTCCCGCGCCGTTGGGCCCGAGAAAACCGAAGAATTGTCCTGCGGTGACCTGGAGATCGATGGACTCGACGGCAATCAAGTTTCCGAATTTCCGCGATAATTTTTGCGTCTGAATGGCGGTTTCCGGCATCGCATCTCCCAAGCCAAACGCGAATGGCAGCAGCAAAACTTTAACACGAGTTTCGCGGACTCCCGAGCGCACCTCCGCCGGGTGCGCGGAGATTGGCGCGATCAAGACGGCTTTGGGGGAGTCGTCGAAGTGCCGGTGAGCTGCAATTCCTTGGCGGGGAAAGCGGCCAAAACGGCGGGGAGTTCCACGCGGAACACAGCTCCACCTTCCTGTCGGTTGTAGCAAAGAATCTTGCCGGCATGTTCCTGGATGATGCCGAAGCAAATGCTGAGGCCTAGCCCCGTGCCTTTGCCGACGGGCTTTGTCGTATAAAAAGGGTCGAAGACGCGCTGCGGATCCTTGAGGCCGGGACCAGTGTCCGAAAACAGGACGACCACGTTGGAGCGGTCGCGAATCGTTTTTATGGTCAGAACTCCGCCTTTGGCCGCCTCCATGGCGTCCAACGCATTGCTGATGATGTTGAAGAAAACCTGCATCAACTGATTTCCATCGCCGCGAACACCAGGCAATACCGATTCGAGCTGCAATTCCACGCGCGTCGTCCCCGAACGCAGGTCGAGCGCGCGCAGCCGAACGGCATTGTTCACCACAGTGTTGATGTCCAAAAGCGTCCGCTCGGCGGGCACCTGCCGCGCAAAACTCAGCAAGTTACCGACCAGTGTTTTCGTTCGGCGCGCCTGGTCGCGTATTTTTGCGGCGGTCCCGCGGGCTTTTTCCGGAACGGTCGGATCGTCCGCGAGTAAGTCGGAAAATCCAAGGATTGCCGCCAAGGGATTGTTGATTTCATGCGCTGCGCCCGCAGCCAGCTGTCCAAGGGACACCAGCTTTTCCGATTGCACGAACTGCGCCTGCAGCCGTTTCAGGTTCTCGAGGGATTGCTGGGATTTAGCGAGAAGCCGTGAGCGGTCCCGATCGGACAGATGCGTGCGCAGGAAAATCAGCAGCGCCAGCGGCAAAGCGGCGATGAGCGTAGTCATCAAGCGGAAATAGCGCACTTCCGGCGTCCAATCGGCACGCCGCATGGTGTAGATAGCAAACACAGGCAAGGAGATGACTGCGGCCATCGCCAGCCACGATGCCCACACGCTTCGCTCTTCCAGATTCGACTCCCTTTCGGAGGCGAAAAAATCCTCGCTAGGAGCGTCAAGTTTGTCTCGAAGCTCGTAGGCGATGACTCCTGCCAGCGCATACCAAAGAAACGAGGAAATCATGGGAAGATCGTACAAACTTCCCGTGTAGTACTCGCCTAAATCGGCAGCGACATCGAGCGCCAAGGTGATCAACATGTATAGCGCGGCGGCCCCGAAAAGATTGGCATACAACGTCCGCCACGCCCCACGCGTCTGCAGCCAGAGAACTCCAAGTCCGGCGACGACGACAGCATTCTGAATGCTCATTACTATGTTGTAGTTGTGATTGTAGTCGGGGAGGGAAGGCGTTGCGTACATCCAGGGCAGGACGATGAAAACGTAGAGAAACGTCCACCAGGTCAAGAGTAGAACGAAATCCAGATACCCAAACCGCACATGCGCCTCTCCGTGCTTCCGGTGGGGCTGGAGGGCGAGTGCTGCCATCAGGGGAATGCCCTTGAAGAAGAAGATGATGTCACCCTGGTAGAGGCCTGGAAGGGGCTTATGAAGGTAGAGCTCGTAGTAGGTCCACTGGAACTGCCCGACCATCCACAAGGTGCAACTCAGGGCGAGCAGCATCCAAAACGCGTTTCTTCTCCAGTGCGGGGTACCGGCATTCAGGAGCAGCCCGGCGTTGGCCAGCAGCGGGACGACACACTGCACCACGTTTCCAAACGTGGTCAGTCCCGGCGAGCCGCGGTGCAGCGACAGCGACACTGCCGTATAGATGACCAGGATGAGCAACCAAATTCCCAGCATCCAGGCGATTCTGCGGGAGGAAGACATAACTTGGCTATTTCCAGTTTAGGCGCGCGTGGCGGGTTGCGTGCGGGCAATCGCTCCAGACTTGCCCAATCGTAAACGAATGTCAGATTTCGCTTTCGCGCGAAAAGCGCGCAACCAGCGAAGTCTGGCGGAGGAGGAGGGATTCGAACCCCCGAGACCCTTTCGAGTCTAACGGTTTTCAAGACCGCCGGTTTCAACCGCTCACCCACTCCTCCGTTTCTAATTCTAACGTATTCTATGAGTTAGCGGCCAGTTTGCTACACTTTGGATTCGAACTGCTGCATTTTGGTGCACGGTGTAGCTGGATTGTAGCAGTTGCCCCAACTTTCTCACCGCAATCACTTTGGAAGCGAGATTTGAATGTGTCCGGCGGTTCAGAAAACTGCACAACTCGATCCGCGACTCAATAATTTGAAGATGGGCACCCTACCTTGAAGTGTTCGTCAGTTTGCCACAGCATTCAGGGCGCTGAGGTAGTTCGGAGCTGTTCCAGCCACCGCCCAGCGCTTGAACCAGTGTCACCGCGTTTACCATGCGACGACCGAGAATATTTACGGCCGTTACTTCGTCGGAGAGAGCGGCGGTTTGTGCGGTTGTCACTTCCAGATAGCTGGTTACGCCGCCCTTGTAACGAGTGTTCGCGAGTTCCAAATATTTCTGCGCTGCGGCGACGGCTTTGTCCTGAACCTGAGCTTCGTGCTCGAGGATGCGCAAGGCCGCTACGTTGTCTTCGACTTGTTGAAAGCCGGTCAGCACGGTTTGGCGATAATTCGCGACCGTCTGATCGTACGCGGCGACGGCTTGGTCTGAAGCGGCGCGCCGTCTTCCGACGTCAAAAACTGTAAACAGAGCAGATGGACCGGCCGACCACAAAACGCTCGGGCCGGATATCAATGTCGTGATGGCGCTACTTTCAAATCCTCCAGTGGCCCCCAAGCTGATGTTGGGATAGTAGGCGGCCTTGGCCACTCCGATCTGAGCGTTCGCGGCGGCCATTCGGCGTTCCGCGGCAGCGATGTCGGGTCGCCGTTCGAGCAACTCCGAGGGTAGGCCCACGGGAATCGCTGGAGGTGGCATCGTCAGGGGAAGGGGAGCAAGACTAAAAGACGCTGGAGGCTTGCCAATCAAGACTGCGACCGCATGCTCGAACTGCGCGCGCGCAACTCCAACATCAATCGCCTGCGCGCGAGTTGTTTCCAGTTGAGTCTCGGCTTGCTGCACTTCCACATCGGAAGCAATGCCTCCCGCATAGCGGCTCTTGATCAATTCCAAAGCTTGCTCATACTGCGTCACCGTCGAGTTTAGAAGCTGCTCTTCGGCATCAAGCAGGCGAGCTTGGAAATAATAGAGAGCCAATTGGGCGTGCATGGACAAATTCACGGCGGCCAGGTCGGCTGCGCTGGCTTGTGCTTGATCGCGAGAAGCCTCGACGGTACGGCGCACCCGTCCCCACAAGTCGATCTGGTAAGACAATTCGAAAGGAATTTGAAAGTCGTTGTACGTAATACCATTGGCGACGGTACTCGCGGGCCGGTGTTCGGAGATCCGGTTTCGCGTGGCACTCGGGCTGGCGGTGATCGTGGGGAAAAAATCGGCTTTCTGGTAGCGTAGTTGCGCGCGAGCCTGTGTGTATTGGGCCTCGGCCGCCTTCAAGTTTTGGTTGGAGACGTTGACCTGCGATTCCAGGGCGTTCAGTTGAGAGTCCTGAAACATTTCCCACCAGTTGCCGCTGAGGCTCTGATCATTCGGCTGCGCAGGTTTCCAATCGCCAACCTCCTTATAGGTGGCCGGAACCTCCGCGGCCGGGCGGCGGTAATTCGGACCCACGGTGCATCCGGCGAATAACAGTATGCTTAGGACACCGATGCCGCCCGCGATGCCCGTCGAGAATCGAACTTTTGTAGTGCGGTGACGAAGGAAACTCATTGCGCACCTCCAGGCGTGGTGGTTTGAGCGATCTGCACTTTTTCTCCGTTCACCACGGAATCCGGAGGGCTCACAATGACGGACTCATTGCCCTGCAGGCCGGAAATGATTTCGATGGTGTCCCCGAAGTCGCGGCCGGGCGTTACGGGCAGGAGTTGCGCTCTATTGTCCTTCACAACGGTGACGCGCAGACCTTCCTTGCGAAACAACAGAGTTTCGGTCGGCAAGATGTAAGTGGAGACCTTTCCCGGCACTTTGAAGTGAACTTCAGCATAGGAGCCGGAGAGCAATTGTCCTGTCGGATTGGCGACATCCACTTCCGCCAGCAGCGTACGCGTTTCGAAATTAATCGCCTCGGATGTTCGCACGAGTTTGCCGGCGAACGTGGTACCCGGAAACTCCGCCAATGTCAGTTGCGCGGCCAGCCCGGAAGTGGTCGCCTGCGAATATTCCTCTGGGACGTTGACATACACGCGCAGACGATCCACTTGAGAGAGATGGAACAGATCCGTTTTGACGCCACCACCACTGCCCGAATCAACCAGAGCACCGACGTCGGTGTTACGCGCGGTGATAATTCCGTCAAAGGGAGCATAGATTTTTTCAAACGATTGCAACGCTTCCAGTTGTTTCACATTGGCTTGATCGGCTTCGACAATCGATTTATTCGCGTTGTAGGTACCGACGGCATTATCCACGTCCTGCTGGGCCACGGCGTGGGTCTTGAGCAGGTCTTCGTAACGATTCTTGGTGATCTCAGCAAGCCGGAGATTGGCCTCGGCGGTGGAGAGATTGCTGCGCGACTGTCCGAGTTGTTGATCCACTTCGGGCGTTGCAATCACCGCCAACAGTTGCCCTTTCTTTACGTGTGCGCCGATATCGAAATACCAGGCCTGCAAATATCCATTGGTGCGCGAGAAAATCGGGGCCGTAACATACGGTTGTACATTTCCGGGCAATACGATTTCTTGCGAGGGCGCGGACCGCTGCGGCGAAACGACCGAGACGGTCGGTACCGCCATCTGCGCGGTTTCCGTGCGCAACGCGGCACTGGTATGGACGCGCTCGAGAATCCCAGACACCAAGAGCGCTGCAAAGGCCAGGAAAATTGCGAGCGCGATGAGCCAGCCTCGCCGCGAGCGGCTAGTGCTTGGTGCTTGCTGTCCTTGTCCCTGCACGGGGACCTGTTGTGCTGTTTCTGGTTGCATTGGCATCACCCCTTTAAATTGCATTTAGAGAACTCCCCTGCGATTGTGTACTGCTCCCTTCAGGCCGAGTTTTCAATCCGTGTAGAACACTGAAAACGGTCGGGACAAAGAGCAGTGTGGATACCGTGGCGAAAAGCAACCCACCAATGACAGCGCGGCCGAGAGGAGCGTTCTGTTCGCCGCCATCGCCGAGCCCCAAAGCCATCGGCAGCATGCCGATGATCATGGCCAAAGCGGTCATCAACACGGGACGGAAGCGCGTGAATCCGGACTCGAGAGCAGCAGTGATGGGATCTTTGCCTTCGGCCATCTGCTCTGCCGCAAAGCTCACCACGAGGATGCTGTTGGCGGTCGCTACGCCCATGCACATGATGGTGCCCGTCAGGGCCGGCACGCTGAGCGTCGTGTGAGTTACGAACAGAATCCATGCGATTCCAGCCAGGGCGGCAGGCAACGCGCAAATGATTATGAAAGGGTCGAGCCACGACTGGAAGTTCACAACAATCAGCAGGTAGACGAGCAACACCGCAAACAATAGTCCTGCCAACAGACCGATATAAGAGGAGCGCATCGTCTGCGCCTGGCCGCGCAAGATGACTTGCGAGCCGCGCGGGAGCTGGTTTCGAGTTTCGTCGAGAATGCGCGTGATTTCGCGCGCGACGCCTCCAAGGTCGCGTCCCTGGACGGCGCCGAAGATATCGATCACTGGTTGGATGTTGTAGTGAGAGACCACCGCCGTTCCGCTTCCCCGCTGAATGGAAGCGAAGCTCGCCAAAAGAGATGGCGGGGCGTTCGGTGTGGGCCCGGTGATGGGCATATTGGATAGATCCTGAAGCGAGGCGACGCGGTACTGCGGAGTCTGCGTGGACACCTGATAGCTGACGCGATTCTTTGGATCGAGCCAGTAGGTCGGCGCGGTCTGAAAACTGCCGCCCAGGGAGATCAGCACGTTTTGCGCAATCGCTTGGGTATTGAAACCAACCTCTTGCGCCTTAGTGCGGTCAACCGAGAGATGCATGTACGGTTGATCGAATGGCTGCTGGATTCGCGCGTCGGCAATCCCGGAAACGTTCTTGACTCGTTCGAGTAAGGCATTCGCGTATGCCTGATTGCCAGCCAGATTATTGCCGGTTACTTGAACATCGATAGGAGCCGGCAAACCGAAATTAAGAATTTGGCTAACCATGTCGGAAGGAAGGAAAGAAAACGTTACGCCGGGAAATTGTTTGGCCAGGCTGATGCGCAGGTCGTGAACGTACTTGGCTGTTTTGTGGTGGTTAACCGCGAAAGTTACAAAAATATCGGCGTCCGCGGGACCTACTGTTCCCGTGTTGTTGTACGAGACGTTGATACCGCTGTACGCGAGCCCGATATTATCAATCACATTGGAGATCTCGCCCGGGGGCAGTTGCTCTCGGATGGAGCGCTCGACAAGATCGCAAAGGCGCGCGGTTTCCTCGATGCGTGTGCCGGTTGGCGCCCGGAGGTGGAGATTGAACGAGCCGCTGTCGATCGTCGGGAAGAAGTCTTGGCCCAGCCACGGAATGATTAAGACTAAAGAGCCGAGGCATGCGCCGAAGAATGCGATCAGAAAAGCCCGACGGTGATGGAGGCAGCGTTCCAGCAAGCCACGGTAATGTTCGCGGAAGCGTTCGAACGCTTCTTCAAAACGAACCTGCATTCGAACGAAGGGATTGCGGGAGGCCGCGGTATTGGCGGCGTCATGCTCGTGGCCGCGCAAAAGAAACTTGGCCATAGTCGGAACAACCGTGCGCGAGAGCAAATAGGAGGCCAGCATGGCGAAGACCACGGCTTCACCGAGCGGCACGAACAAATATCGCGCGACACCCGAAAGCAGGAACATGGGAACAAAGACAATGCAGATGGCGAGAGTCGCGACAAGCGCCGGCACGGCGATCTGTTGCGCGCCATCGAGGATGGCGTGTTCCACTTCTTTTCCTAAGGCGATGTTGCGATTGATGTTTTCGATCTCGACGGTCGCGTCGTCCACCAGGATTCCAACGGCGAGGGCGAGACCTCCCAATGTCATGATGTTGATGGTTTCGCCGAGCGCGCTTAACGCGATGATGGAGGTCAGAATGGCCAGCGGAATCGAAACGGCGATGATGAGCGTGCTTCTCCAACTGCCAAGAAAGATGAGAATCATTACGCTGGTGAGGCAAGCCGCAATGCTGGCTTCTTTCACCACGCCCTGAATGGCGCTCTTCACGAAGATGGACTGGTCGGCGAGTGGTTTGATATCCAACGTCGGCGGCACTGTCTGTTTGATTTGCGGCAACAGAGCCTTGATGCCGGCAATGATGTTTAGCGTCGAGGCATTGCCGTTTTTCTGGACAGTCAAAAGGGTCGCGCGCTGGCCGTTAACGCGAACGATGTTGGTTTGCGGTGGAAAGCCGTCGCGCACCCAAGCAATGTCGCCGATATAAGTGGTCGTGCTGCCGACCGTCTTGACCGGGATGCGGTTAAGCTGCTCGATCGTCTGGGGAGCGGCATTCGAGATGTCGACGTTGTATTCTTTTGAACCGATCTTCGATGTGCCGGTGGGCAGAATCAAATTCTGCGCAGCGATCGCGTTGACAACATCGAGAGCTGAAAGACCTTTCGACTGCAACGCCGCTGTGTTCAGATCTACCTGTACCTGGCGTTGTTTGCCGCCGTAGGGATAGGGCACTGCGGCTCCCTCGATGGTAACCAGCCGGGGGCGAATGAAATTAAGGCCATAGTCGTTCAATTGCTGCTCCGGCATGCCTTTGCCGGAGAGCCCGAGCTGCAGGATAGGGACTGTCGATGCGCTATACGTGATGATGAGTGGCGGCGTGGTGCCCAAGGGCAGCTGCCGCAGTTGGGTCTGAGAATTCGCAGTGATCTGGGCGATGGCCTTGTCAATACTCACCGTGGGCTGGAAGAAAACTTTCACTACGGCGATGCCGTAAAGGGACTGGGACTCGATGTGCGCGATGTTATCGACCGTCGTGGTCAGGCTGCGCTCGGTGGTGGAGACAATCCGGTCGGACATATTCTGCGGATCGAGTCCGTTGTAGTTCCAGATGATGCTGACGACGGGGATGTCGATATTCGGAAAGATGTCCGTGGGGGTCCGAACGATCGCGAGACCCCCAAAGACAAGAATCAGAATAGCGAGTACCACGAACGTGTATGGCCGCTTCAGTGCTAGTTTTACAATCCACATGAGTCACTCCCCAAATCCTTTCGCCGCATCGCGGGACCGAGTTATTTGACAAAGCTATTGCTTGTGCCCCGGGGTCCTTGCATCCAGCGTCGAGATCAGTTGCTGTGCTGCCGGCGGCACGGGAACTTTTCCGGATAGAACAATGTCCCTCGCAGAAACCCTCTTGCCGTACACGCGCGCGTTGTCGCCATTGTCTGGACGGATCGTGGAGCCCTCGAGAGAGACGCCGGCAAACAAACCGCGCGCCCTTGAATAGCTCAAGATTTCGGAACGCAAGGTGGCATCCGTTTCGGCCGACGAATCGCGACCGACCGGGCCAGCGGCCACGGAAGCGTCACCGCCCAGCTTGACCTTGCTGGCGAGAATTCCGCGCGCGCCACTTTCATTCATAACAAGCAAGACAAAATCCGTTGCTTGTCCGCCGATCTGAAAGCCAAAGCTGCCGCCTTCAAGAGCCATCATCGTGGGAGCGCCCCAAGGCCCGCGGAAGTCTTCACCTGTGCGGCAGGTCATAGCACCCCGCCCGTAGCTCCCACCGACGATAAATGCGGCCTTTAGGACGGACGGAAAGACAACGACGCAATCGGCCTTGTCGAGCAAACCCTGCGGTATGTCGTCAGGAACGTCCAGAATTTCTTTCAAGACGGTTCCAGAATTTCTCAGCCGATCGTTATCTTTCGATTCGTCCGCCGCGCTCGCCACGTCAGCGAGGAGCGGTGTAATGACAAATAAGGTGCAGGTCAGATAGGTCAAAAAGTTTCGCATGTGATTTCCCTCAAGTAGTTTTTCTTGCCTCACACACTAGAGAATGCAGCCCGCATGCCACTTCAGAGAGTGAACGAGAGCTTCAGGAAGTCGTTAAAAACACAGGTCTTAGCGAAGATAAGACGGAAATCAGGTACAGAAGCAGAGGAGCGAAGCGTCCAGCCCATTGGATGGTTGCCAACACACTGACAACGGGTCTTTGAGGATGGGGGGCAACAAACGAACGAGGGACAAATGTGGGCGGGAAGCAAACATGGCTCTGGCTAGGTCGCGCTTGGACTTAAGCTCCACACTCGGGGAAGGCTCTAGGAACGAGGAGTCGAGGATCTGTCGAAATCGCACTTGACGACGAGAATGGTGACATCGTCGTTGAAGTTATCGTCGCAAAAATCTGCCGCAGCGTTATAGATATTGCTCATGAGGTCTTCGGCGGAGAGCGAAGAACTACTGCGGACCGTTGCGGAAAGGCGCTCCATACCGAATTCTTCACCAAGCCGGTTCTCCGCCTCCGTGACCCCATCGGTATAGAAAACAAGAACATCGCCGGCCATGAGGTCTTCCGAGGCCAGTTCACAAATCTCTTCTGGAGATAATCCGATGGGTGGACAAGATGAGTTCAAGAGGGAGAGGGCGCTCGTCTTCGCTCGAAACAGCAGGGCGGGGTTGTGGCCGCAGTTGACGTAGCGAAGCGTCCGCTTTTGGGCGTCGATCTCGGCGACGAGCAGTGTTACAAAGCGATCCGCGTCCGACACGGACAGGATTCCTGTGTTCAATCGTTCCACCTGCTCGAGCATGTTTCGATCATGGTTCGCCTCAAGCCGCATGGCTGCCGCCGTTGCTGACATCAAGAGGGCGGCGGGAACACCTTTTCCAGCTACGTCAGCAACAACAACCTGAGTGGTGTGCGCGTCAACCGGGAAATAGTCGTAGTAATCGCCACCTACGCCGCGCGCGGGGTACATCATCCCGGCGATTTCGAGCCCAGGAATAGCTGGTTTGTCCGAGGGAAGAAACAACCGCTGGACCTGCGCGGCCAGTTCCACGTCCTTGAGGAGGTCGTCGCGCTGCCGCTGGACGGTCCTGGCAAGCGCCTCCCGCTGTTCCATATAACGCCGTATGACATAGACAACAAGGGCGAAGCACAACATCGCGGAGAGATTGTGGAAGATTCGAAGTCCCGGATTTATGCCCTTCGGAGAATAGTAGTCGTGGAGCAAGACGCAAACGACGGGAAGGCCGTAACTGATTACTCTGCGAAGGAAAGTCGCGCCGATGACAATCGGAAGGATGCAAAGGTAGATCAGTGAAAGCGGAACAACGAGGTGGTCTGCATAGGCGACTGCAACAATCGCACCCAAGACCAGCGCGAGTGGAATCCATGTCGGCCCACTTGCAGCCACATCACTCCGGAGGAAAGACCAGAATGGAGTCCGTGCGCGAACAGGTCGCAACTGCGAACGCCGCGATTCTCGGATGTCGGAATGTGTTAGGTCGCTCATTCGAATAGAATCTTTGCCATCATTCCCTTGTCTTCGTGATTGAGAAGATGGCAGTGAAAGACGGACATACCCCTGATTACCGGATCGGTGAAGTCCATAATGACGTCGACCGAGCCGCCGTACGGAACATTCACGGTGTCTAGCCAGACTGGATTGGCAATCGGCTTATCGTTTTCGGCGTAGGCCAGGAAATGGACTTGATGGATATGCATCGGATGCAATTCACCCGTCGCATTCACGATCCGCCAATGCTGAAACGACCCAACTTTTGCTCGCACTATCGGAGCGGCGTCAGGGGTGAACTTTTCTTCGTTGATGTAGAAGCCCTTCTTGTCTTCCGTGAACGTCACCGTGAATCGCGGAGGCGTTTTTTCTTCCGCAGTAAGGTCGAGCGTTTTGAATTCAGGTTTCAGCGCGCTCTTTACAGCTTTGGCGGGTGAGCCGGTCGCGGACCGCGGAACAATATCAGCCAATACCATCGCAGGATTGGGATCGCCATCCGGTCCGGTATTCACACAACGAGAGATCAGACGATGGGGCGTGCCGTTTGGTGGACCCGTAACAACGGCTTCCAATCTGCCTGCGGGCGGCAACAAAACGTGATCGACGATGCGCGTTCGGTGATTGGGATCGTGCAATGCAATGGGCATCCCGTCCATAGCAACGATTTCAAATGTTTGCCCCTCGAACTGAAAGTCAAGGTAGCGATCCGCGGAAGCATTCACGAGACGCCAAAATTGGCGCTCGCCAGGAGCAATTTCAATTTGAGGCCGCACGGATCCGTTCACCGTGAAGATTTCTTCCGCCGCCTCCGGCTCCGCGCCACAAATATCCGAACTGAGTTCAACGCGCCGTTTCAAATCGCCAGAGTGAGGATCGTGTTCGATTGCTTGGCCACGCACAACCAGCACGCGTTCCGGCAAGCCGGCAAGCGGTGGAAAATAGCTCTCTATCCCCTCGATTACGAGCGCCCCGGACATTCCGTCGAGCGCTTGTTGGTAACTCTCGCCGTGAGGATGCGTGTGATACCAGTACAGTCCAGGCGGATGGTCTTTCGGGATCTGGACGTTGTAGTGGAGCGCGTGTCCGGGCATGGCCATCATTCCCAAGACGTCGTCCTGAGGAGCGCCGGGAGATACCGTCAGGCCGTGAAAATGCAAGTTCGTCATGTCCATGCATGGACCGATCAAACACTTTTCGCGTGGCTTGCCCGGAAGATCATTGATATAGGCGATCTTCAGTTGATCTCCAGGTGAAACTCGCAAGGTCGGAGCGTTTGGCTGGCCATCGAAGTAGAAGGAGTCCTTTCCATCCTTTGTGATCCCGGCGTGCAGCGTGAAAGAGAGTGTGTGGTGTTTCGCGCGAAGCTCTGGAGGGTTCGGAAATTGGCTTGACGGATTTCCCGCGAGTTCAAGCAGGTAGAAAACCGCTGCCGCCGCGATGGCGATGGCAGCGGCGCCGATTCGTCGAACGAGTGCATGGCGGGACATGGAGATCTTCCAAGCCATCCCGTCGCTCATTCCACCTTGTACCAGGTGGAATCCGGGTCGTAGGCAGTCATCGCTTGCGCAAGCTTGGTTGTGTCGGGGCCAAGGTCCTTTTCGTAAATCGCTCCAGATTTATCGACGATAAAGGTCATCACGCCCGAGGAGCGATACTCCGCAGGGTAGGCGACGAAGGCGAATCCTGCGCTCATCTTCCCATCGACGATGTAGTTCTTGGCTCCGCCCGCAGCATGGGGTCCCTGGCTCGTGAGGATCCGAAACATATAGCCATTGAACGGGACATGCTCACCAACCTGGTCCGTCGGAAGATTCTGGCGCGCGTAGGCGATGAGAGGGTTGATGGGGCTGTCGAACTCATCGCTGGAACCAAACCAGTACAGGCCATTGTGCCGGCCTTCGTCGCTGACCAATCGCTTGGCAAATTGTTTGGGGAGGTCAGCCGGCGGGCGCGCAAAATATTGTTTCTGAGCTTCGACCAACTCGCTGCATGCATCCATCGCAGCAAGTTCATTCTTGCCGATGCGCCGGAAGAGAATCTCGTCCTTGCCCGCGGCGGTGTCGAAGAACCATGTGCCGTGATTATTCACGAGAGGAATCGGAAACGGCCAGTTTTCGGCGCCCAATATCAGGCTTACAGTTCCGTTCGTCTCTGTGACCAGGCGATGCATCTCCTGATATTTGATGACGAAGCTGGCGCGAGCATCCGAATCTTCTACCGGATCGCCGGAGGAGATTACATCCTTCCCGGCTGGTCCGAGGATGTTCAAGGGAGCTTGCTCGTCCTGCGCCTGCATTGCGTCAAGGAGCGCGCGACCCGCATCTTCGGCGGAGGCAAAGGTCCGCTGGCCCGGTTCTTGGGCGAACGTTGGCGCAGACGAACCCAGGAAAAGTGCAAACACTAGGGAAACTACGAATCGAACCAAGTTCTTGCATTCCATTTGAATCAAAAAAGAAATCTTGTTTAGCATGATGTTCTTCTCCGTTGCGAAATTTTTACAAGTTGCACATGCCAGTAAATGCGATTACCTATGGCGTCCGCCGCCACCGCCATGGAAACCACCCCCACGGGATCCACCTCCAAAGCTGGACCGTCCGCGGGAGGAAAAGCCTCGTACGTTTCCGCCGTGATCAAACCCGCTGAACGCCCCGGAGCGTGTTCCTGGTTGAAAGTGAGGAGCTCCGGACCCACGGAATCCTGAATTCCTGCCAGCTGTTCTGCCGCTGTGGAATGCATTGCCACGGCTAAAATTGCCGTGGCTTGAATTGCCGTGATTGAAGCTGTTGCGATTGATGATCGTTCGGCTGTGGGAGATGTAGGTGTTGTGGTTGTAGATGACTCTATGGCCATGCCAGTCACATCCCCAGTGATGCCAGCCCCAGCCAAATCCTCCGAAGAAGCCGACTCCAAATCCAAACCCGAAGGAAATTGCAGGACCGTCAAAAAAGATTCCGGGAACTGGGTACCAACCCGGGTAGGCGACGATGGGCGCCCCGTACACGAGCCAGGGATCATAGGCAGGAACATAGACGACCTCAGGATTGGCCGGTTCGATGATGGTGGTGTTCCCTTGCGTCGTTACCCTCTCCTGTTCATTGCTATTCAGGTGGCCGGCTTTGCGAGCCTGCTGACGCAGCGCCTGGACGGCATCGGTCACATCCTGCTGCTGGTTGGCGTATGCGTCTCCGAGCGAAGAAATCCATGAAAGGTTCTTGTCCATGTTCTCGAGAACCGATGGAAATTGTGTGAGGGCTTTCACGCTGGGGTCCCAGGGCTGTTTGTCGACTTCTTTTGCCAGCTCTTCACCCTTGAGCTTGGAATGGCCCTGCATCCACCGGTCCGCTTCGACAATCTCAGTGGGATAGGTGGAAGCGGCGAGAACCTGCGCAACGAGGGCGTCCGGGTATAAGGCGATCGGCGCGACGAGTTGCTGCAGCTCTTGAGGGGAATGTTGGACGGGCGGTTGCTGCTGTTCGGTCGATTGGCCCGCCGGACCGAAAGATGCGGCTTGCGCAGTGAATTGCAAAAGCGAAAAGCAAAGAAGTAAAGTTAGAACCTGCTTGGACAACTTCATGGCACATTCTCCAGTACAAAATTGAAATCATTCTCTTGATGTCAAACCAATGCTCAAAAAACTTCATAAGGCTTCCCAAACAGCGCGAGCTAAGCTCACTGGCCCCTCAAGGCGCCCGGCGGAATGTCATTTCGGCGGGCCAAGTCCTCCAATGCGTCGAGCTCCGATTGCGTTTCGCTCGCACGCTGCTGCAGGATTTCAATGCCGGCATCGGGAGTGATTCCGACGTCCCCTTCGACGAGATTTATCCCGCTCGTCATCGTCTTAAGGCTCTTTGCGTCCTCGATCGCTTGACGGTAGCGATGAAGTTCAGCCTGGTTGTTTTCGAGCTGCGCCTGCAGCTTTGCCGCTTGCCCGGCGTACCATTCAGGATCCTGCGTATTCACGTAAGGCAGAGGCATCGGAGCGGTGATTGCGTCTTCTGCGTAGCGGGGTTCGCCGACGACTGAGATGAGTCCCGGATGGCTGAGTTTCTCGAGGTCTTCGTTCGTCCATAGCGCCGCGGTTTTTTCGGTCTTCCCCGCGCGCGACTTGTTCGCCGCGCGCAGGGGAATAGCCAGGGTGCTCAATGTCATGGAGATAGCGAGCGAAAAAGTTAGATAGCGATTCATCTCGCTCTCCTTAGTGTTTGTTTGACGGGGCGGGAGGAAAATGCTGGAACATTTTGTTCACGCCTTTATCGAGGTTCTTGGTGTTTTTGTCCGCGTTATCGGAGAGCGTGTCGCTCGACGAGCTTCGCCAGATCAATTTCTCCGTTTTTGCATCAAAGAGATCTACGACCAAGGTCCCCACTTTGTAGGTTTCAACGGTGGTGGTTGAGTCGCCAAATCCACCGAATCCGCCCCAACGGCGGCCTCCTCCGAACCCGTTATAGAACGTGTCCAGTGTCTGTTGATTGTGAGTCGTTTCAATGGCGAATACCTCGGCGTCGCCTCCCGAAGGAACTTCCGTTAAGCCTTTCGCCGCCAGAGCGCTGTTCACCGCACTCTTGATGCGGTCGACCATGAGCGGGTCTTTTGTCTGGACCTTTTTCCAAGAGTAGGTCTTGTACTGGCCAAAGTTTGCATTGTGGTCGTAGTCGGTCTTAACGTGTTGCGCGAATGAAGCTGTCGCTAAAACCAGTGTCAGTCCGATGGATGTAGCGAGTTTTGATAGAAATTTCATATTTCCTCCTGTTTTGAGACGCCGAGAAAAATCTCCTGCGTTAGACAACGGAGATCACGCGATTAGCCGGCGGCGATTCTTGCGAGCCGCCAGTTTCGTGATTTCCCCTCGTCTGTGTCGCCACGAAAAGCTTCGGTGCGTCGAGCGACGCAACTGGAAGAGGCAAGATCAGTGCCAACACACTTCTTGCGTAAGTGACTGAAAGTAGAGGCCGACGCAGACAAAAGAGCGTTGTGCGATGCCAGCCCGCTGGACGGGACTCCGCATGCTGACAGGCCGGACTGGTTCCTTGTTTGAGTGTGTGTCAGGGAGCTTCGGGCTCAGGGCGACTGGAGATGTGATCGCGGGCGGGTGTGATGGCTAATGCATGGGCGTGAAAGCTGCGCTGCTACGAGGGAAGTGAATCCTTGTTGGTACGTGAGATGCCAAGCTTTTGCATTCGAAAGTAAAGGGTGGACCTCTTGATTCCCAAACGTGCTGCCGCACCGTTGGGGCCAGAGACAACCCAACGCGTCTGCTCGAGAGTCTTGCGAATGTGTTCTCGCTCCGCATCCTCCATGGTAATTGGTCCAAGGGATTCCACTTCGGCGGCATTCCTCAAGCTCGCGAGAGGGGATTCCAGGACGTTGCCCGAAGTGAGGATTACGCTGCGCTCGATAAAATTCTGCAGCTCGCGAATGTTTCCGGGCCACGGGTACGATGTAAGTTCAGACATCGTTTCTGGGGAAATCTGGTCGATTTGTTTATTCATCCGGCGGGCATAAATCTCAACAAAATGCTCAACAAGAGCCGGGATGTCTTCACGGCGCGCCCGCAGCGGCGGCAGAGGGACTGGAAATACATTCAGTCGATAGTAAAGATCGCTGCGAAATTCGTTGCGCTTTACCATCTCAACTAGATTTCGGTGGGTCGCGGCTACCAGGCGAACGTCTACCTGGTGAGTCCGGCCGCTGCCCAAGCGCTCGAATTCCTGTTCCTGCAGAACGCGCAGCAGTTTGGGCTGCAGCGCCAGCGGAATGTCTCCCACCTCGTCGAGGAACAGTGTACCTTTGTCAGCCAATTCGAAACGTCCAATTTTTTGTGCGATAGCGCCGGTAAAAGCGCCTTTCTCGTGACCGAATAGCTCGCTTTCCAGCAGATCGAACGGAATGGCGGCGCAATTCAGTTTTATGAACGGGCGTCCGAACCGCGAACTGAGATTGTGAATCGCGCGTGCGATCAACTCCTTGCCGGTGCCTGTTTCTCCCTGGACAAGAACGGTGGAATCCGTGGGTGCGACGCGCTCGACCTGTTCGAGTACCGATTCCAAAGCAGGGCTGCCACCTATGATCTGCTCGAATCTACGGGGATCAGCATCCTGGCCGGCGGATCCAAATCTTCCTACAGCTGCCACGAAAAACCTCCTTGCGGAATCCGATGTCCACCTCTGCCTGCGGGGTTAGCTTTCCAGAGCCGCCCGCACACTTTCGAGCAACGCTTCGTCATCGAACGGTTTTGCCATGAACTCCACAGCGCCTGCTCGAAGCGCTTGCATCCTCATTTTTTCGTCGCCATGCGCGGTGATAAAGATGATCGGAATCTTGCAGCGTTCGGCGTTCAGATGCGCTTGCAGCTCGAGACCGGACATTCCTGGCATACGGATATCGGTGATTAAACATCTAGCCTGGCGTTGTTGGCCAGATTTCAGGAACTCTTCGGCTGAGGCAAACGCTTGCGCCGGCAAGCCAACCGCCTTCAGCAGGCCCTGTAGCGCGCTGCGCATTAGATCATCATCATCAACAATCGCAACCATGTTGGTCTTCTCCAGATCGGCCATAGCTGGAATCTAGCAGGGTCGCCAAAGGGGCGCAATTATACTTTCGTATGAGAAGCCCGCATGCCGCGCTGTCAGAGAGGCAGAAGCAATCGTTGGAGGCCGGAAAACTTGGCGGTTAGCAGGGGAAGACTCGAACTAACACCCTTTGTCGCGTTGCACTTGCGCGATGGGATCAGGCTTGTTTTTTTCCGGGCGGAAGCTCCAGTTTCGACGCCATTCGAACAAGTTCCGCCAGGGATTCGGCCCGCATTTTCCGCATCACGTGGCCGCGGTGAATCTTCACGGTGATCTCGCTGATGCCGAGCTCAAAAGCGATCTGCTTATTGAGCATGCCCGAAATCACCAGGCCCATAACCTCGCGCTCGCGCTCGCTCAGGGCCTCGTAACACTTTCGCAGCCCGGCGTCGTTACTCTGCTGACGGCGTCTGACGCGGTCGCGATCCAAAGCCTGGTGGATGGCGTTCAGCAAGTCCTGGTCGTCGAAAGGCTTGGTCAGAAACTCCACGGCACCCGATTTCATGGCCTTCACCGTCATGGGAATGTCTCCGTGACCGGTAACAAAGATGATAGGGATTTGTATGCCCGCGTCGGCCAACTGGCGCTGAAAGTCCAGACCGTTGACACCCGGGAGGTTTACATCCAGAACAAGACAACTTGGCCCTTCCGGTGGCTTGTTGCGCAGGAATTCTTCCGCCGTCCCAAAGGATTCGGACCGTAAGCTCGCCGACTTGAGCAATCCTTGTATGGAGGCACGCATGGAGGGATCGTCATCGACGACGAATACCGTGAAAATGTCTGGCGAGTTCATTCCTTGGCCTCTGCCCTGGTGGGTAGAGTGAAAGAAAAACTTGCCCCGCGAGGAGAGTTGCTGGCAGCCCACAAGCGGCCGCCATGAGACTCGACGATGGATCGGCTGATAGAGAGTCCCATACCTGTGCCGTGAGGCTTGGTGGTAAAGAACGCATTGAAGAGTTGGTCTGCCTGTTGAGGGGGCAGCCCCAAGCCGGTATCGCTTACGCACACCAGAACGCTGCCGTTTTCCGACCGCTGCGATTTGATAACGAGTTCCCGCGCTCCATCCGCATCCTTCATCGCATCGATACCATTGAGCATGAGGTTCATCAGCACTTGCTGCAATTGCACGCGGTCCGCCATGACCCGGGGAGTGTCTGCCTCCAGATCGGTCCTCACGAAAATGGAGTTTTGCGTTGCCTCGCCGCGCAGAAGGACGATCATCTCGCGTATAACTTCGTTTACATCCACGAGCTCCCGTTCCGAGGCTCCCTTCTTGAAGAGCAAGCGAATTCGCTTGATGATTTCTGCCGCACGCGTTCCGTCATTCACGATTCTCATGGCGGCCGCGCGCGCTTCCTCCAAGTCTGGTTGATCGCGAGTAAGCCAGCGCAAGCAGGTCTTCGCGTTGGTGACTGCGGCGGCAATCGGTTGATTCACTTCGTGCGCCACGGAGGCAGTCAACTCTCCCATGGTGGTGACACGGTTGACGTGTGCAAGATCAGCTTGCGCTTGGCGCAATCTCTCGCGCTCTTCCTCCGCCCGCTTGCGCTCAGTTATGTCGATCACGGTACCAACGAATTCAACGGGATCGCCGGATTGGCCGAGAACGGGATGGCCTACCACGTGGATGTCTCTGATCTCGCCGCCGGGATGAAGGATTCGGTAATCCATCTCGAACTCCGCTCTCTCGCGCCCTGCTATCTCGACGGCTTCTCTAACTTTGGCTTGATCGTCCGGATGGACGCGTTCAGAGAACTCTTCGTATCGCGGTTGTCCACCCCGCGGATCAAAGCCCAGCACGCGGCAGCATTCTTCAGACATGTATCTGATCTCGCCCATGGCGGGTATCGATGCCCAGCTGCCCGTGTGGCTGAGCCTCTGCGCTTCCGCCAGATAACCCTCACTTCGCCGCAACGATTCTTCCGCAGATTTACGCTCGCGGCTCTCTGCTTGCAACGCCTCGTTGGTATTCTGGAGCTCTTGAACTGTTAGTTTGAGGTCATCTCGCGCGCGCCGAAGCGATTCTGTGGCGCTTCTTTGAGCAGCGCTTAGTATCCCGACAAACAGAGCTGACACCGTGAAAATGACAAGGCGTGGTATTTCGTCGGGCTTTACCCCCAACGAATGGATCGGAGGAAGGAAGTAATAATTGAAAGCTAGAAGGGAGAGTGCCGTTGCGACCAATCCCGGCCCGACTCCACCAAACCACGCACTCAATATGACGGCGCAAAGAAAAAGCGAGACAGGAGCATCTTGCAAATGAATTGCCGGCAGCCTTGAAACGGTGAGGGCCGCGGCGACCGAAAGAGCAGCAATCCCATAGCCCCAAATTCCAGGCGGTTTGGGCCACAGAAGGGGATTTGACCTCGGCATACTTCTGCTCCTGCAAAGCAGGCTGTTGCTCTCTGCAGTCGAAATCTTAGCACCAGAAAGCGTTCATCTCTGGCCAGGCCGGTCAAGCGGGCTTTTCAGCCCGCTCTCACACGGAGGCAGCCGCCCTCAACTCTTCCAGCCCACTGGACAGCATGTCAACACTCCGACAGGTTTGCGTACCGATGGACGTGCCTAGGGCGCACCCGAACGGATGTATCTCCCGCCCTGCCAGTAATTTCCAAGGTGTGTTCGTCAATCGCAGCCTCTGGCATGCCGATTGCTTTTCTAGTGGCGTCTGGCATTTTCCTGGCGAATGGAATTTGCAGCAAGCGAGCGTCACGTGGCAGCGATGCCGGACCGTGAGACGGGGACGCGTAAAGGAGCACCCATGAAACCTCTATCTATTCTCGGCTGGTATCGCATTCTGCGCGGCCATCATCACTGGACGATATTTCAGTCCGTTCGATATGCGGTGTGGCTGGCGCGTTAGTTAGTTTGTCTTACTTTGTGTCGCGGCGACTCTGGAGGATCGGATTCATGACAACGTCTTGTGCAATCAGTACGAAGAAACAATCCGACGAAGCGTTGGTGGTTGCCACGAAGCGGGGAGACGCGCAGGCTTTCGAGGAATTGGTTCTTCGTCACCGGCAGAGAGTCTTAGCCTTAGCGCAACGCATTACGAAGAACCGGGAAGATGCCGAAGATGTGGCGCAGGAGAGTTTTCACAAAGCCTTCCTTCATCTCGATGCGTTTCAAGAAAAGTCGCGGTTCTCTACCTGGCTGACGCGCATCGCCATGAATCAAGCGTTCATGTTACTCCGCCGGAGGCGAGGAGTTGTCGAAGTCCTGCCGGAAAGTCCTGATGAAGGCCTGAAGCCTTGTGCGGAGGCGTTCGTTGACCACAGCCCCAATCCCGAAGAGTCCTACCTGCGGCGCGAGCGCACGGAACTCTTAACCGACGCAATCAATCGCCTGGGATCGACAATTCGAACAACAATATTGCTCCGCGACATCGAAGAAAGATCTGCCGAGGAAACGGCACAGATTCTAGGGACTTCAGTTAGCGCCGTGAAAGCACGGGTGTTTCAAGGTCGCCGGAAGCTGCGCCAAACCGTGAATCCTGCGCTTCTTCATGGAGTCTACGGATATGCGCGGCGGAGTACTGCGCAATACCTGTTGAGCACTGGATCATAGGCACCATCTTAGTCTCAATTCGCCATCACCTCATTTGATGTGCGCCGCTATCTCACTGCTGCTGCCCTCTCCGCAAGAGTGAGGTGAGGTTTTGGACGCTCTTGGCGAGTTCAACGACTTCGCCACCCCCGTGGAGTTCGAAATCGATTTCATAATTCCCGGTTGCAGCCTGATCCACGGCCTCTTTGAGACTTACAAGAGGTTTAGCGACTTGGCCAGGCAGGATGAGGCTGGCCGACACACTAAACAAAAGCGTGATAGCCGAAACGATGCTCAGAGTCCATTCGGCTCGACGGATCAACTGGCGAGCTTCCTGGTGGTCCATTTGGACCTTTCCCCAGTTTTGCTGTTCCACGTCGGAGGCCAGTTGCAAAGCCTCCTGGCTTGAGGCTCGGAGGTCCGGCGTGACTTTGCGCAAGGCGGGGTTCGCTGCCTGTATAGCCTCTGTGATCCGACTATCAAACGAGACGACGCGGGTGTGAAGCTCTTGAACCAACTGGGCTCGTTTCTCATGTCTGGACGCTTTGACAAGAGTGTCCAAGTCCTTTTCATAAGCGAGCACCGCATCCCGAAGGCGTTCCTCGGGTTCTTGCCTCGGCTCCGTCATCGTCGAAACTGCCGATGCGAATTGCTCCTGATATCGATTTACTGTATCCAGCCCCTTCTGAACCGTGGGCGCTTCGTCAGGCTCAAGATCCCCAATGCGAACCAGCATTTGCCTCACCTTCGTAAGTGATTCCTGGTTCGCTCGAAGATATTTTGGATCTTGGAACAGAATGTAGTTTCGCGCTGCGCGCCGGGCCTCCAATACCTCGATGGAAACCTGTTCTGCCAGCTTTGCCGCCGGCGCATCGACATTCACGATACGGTCCACAATCCGGCCCATCGCGAACAAATAATAAACCGCCAGGAAAATAACAGGGACGAGAATCAACCTCACTGTGGCCAGGCTGTAGGCAACTCTTTTTCGCAATGAGCTTCCGGGCGCAAAGATCTTGAACGATTTTCGAATTTTCCATCGCATTGGCTAGAACCTCGATCCCGAATACTCAAAACGATAGTTGCCGCGGAGAATCACGCCACGCGACGGATTTGCCGGGCGGGGGGAGCCATGAATTCCGGCCCGACTGGATTGCGGATACTCTCGCGAAGAATAACGTCGATAGCGGCGAAATCTTTTTTTGTCAGCGACCAGCCGCTTACCTCCTTGATGGGCGCGAGCTGTTCGGGACGACGTGCGCCCCAGAGCGCGATGCCAACGCCTGGTTGGTCAAGCAGCCAGCGCACCGTCAGGTGAATCACGCGCTTGCCAAAGTGCTCGCGAGCATAGGCATCCAGTCTGCTCGCCGCGTCCAAGTACTCGCCGAAATGAGGTTGCTGAAACTTGGGATCGTTGGTTTTGCGCAAATCGTCGCTCGAAAACCGGCGGTCGGCCCGCATTGCGCCGCTAAGCAATCCCCGGCAGATGGCCCCGTACGTGAGTGTGGTGACGCCATGGCCAAGCGCGTACGGCAGAACATCGCGTTCTATTTCGCGCTCGAAGAGATTGTAGGGCGGCTGAATGGTGTGCAACGGCGCAATAGCTTCGAAACGCGCCATTTCTTCCGGCGAATAGTTGCTCACTCCGATCGCACGAATCTTGCCCTGCTCGTAGAGTGTACGAAGAGTGGCGGCTGTCTCCTCAATTGGGACGAGAGGATCAGGCCAGTGCACCTGATATATATCGATGTAGTCCGTTTGCAGACGGCGGAGCGAATCCTCGAATTCTTGGAGAATGCGTCGACGCGTCGAGTTGCGCTCGATTCTGCCGGTGGTCCAGTCGATGCCCACTTTCGTGGCCAGGATGACAGCCTCGCGGCTACCGTGTTGGCGCAAGGCTTCGCCCACGATTTCTTCGGAACGCCCCTGACCGTAGATCGGTGCAGTATCGATGAAATTGATCCCTTGGTCGAGCCCCGCATGAATCGTGCGAATGGATTCCTTCTCATCGGTCCCGCCCCACATCCAGCCGCCGATGGCCCAGGTGCCCAGCGCGATTCGGGAACTAACGAGATTTGTATTATGGATTTTGATGTATTCCAGCATTTCGTCCTTCCTCTCTACTGATTTGGAAATCCCAACTACCCGCTAAATCAACGACGGGTCCGTGCGCCGATTGCCGTTGGAACCCAGATGCGCACGTTTTTCCATTTGCAGAATTACCGCCGAAAAATCTTGCTCCGTCCCTTCGTCCGATTGCCTCGCATTGATCTCAAAAGCAGCGCCGGTTGCGGGCATCCGCGCGTCAACCGTCGCCGCGAGATCGAGAATCAACCCGAAATCCTTGTTCATTAATCGAATCGGAAATTGCGGACTGTAGTCGTTCTTCATCGCTCTTTGCAGCTTGCCCGCATGCGCTGGGGCGACGACTGCAGTCTGGGACAGCACGTCCAGCAAGCGATTGCGGTCAAGACCAGCCTTCTCGCCGAATGCAACGGCTTCGGCAATCGCCTGCATTCCGATTCCGAGCAAAGTGTTCACCACAAGCTTCATCGTCGCTCCGAATCCGTTCGGACCAAGATAGAAATACTTCTTGGCGATAACACGAAAGATCGATTCAGCGGCGTCGAAGCATTCTTTGTTTCCGCCCCCGAACAGGGTCAGCAACCCGTTTTCGGCGGCAGGAGTGCTCCCTGACATGGTCACGTCGAGAACGTCAACTCCACACTCTGAACCCAGGCTTGAGAGTTCTTGCGAGGTCTGCGGATAAACCGTGCTCAGGTCAATGACGCGCGAGCCGCGACGCGCACTGGCGAAAACGCCGGCAGGTCCCTTATATACGTCCAGGACAGCCTCATCGCTTGGTAGGCAAGACAACACGACGTCGCAACTGGAAGAAAGTTCGGAAAGGCTCTGCGCGACCTTGCCGCCATATTGAATCAGTTCCTCTGACTTACCGTGGTTCCGGTCGTACGCTGTCAGCTTGAATCCGGACTCAAGCAGCCTCCGCGCGATCGGCCGGCCCATATAGCCGATCCCGATGAATCCGAGCTTGTCATTCTCCTGCGTGATTGATTTCATGATGTACCGCCCTTGGGCCCGCGTTGTAGTTTCGATCTAACTTCCGCAGCAATGGAAAGCACGCGTTGTGCCGTTTGGCGAGGAAGGCCGAATATTCATGCAAGATGTTGGTAGCAAGGAGAATATTACGCGTACGTAGAGGAGCTAGAGGCCCAGTCTGCGCGGGTCATCTGTCGATTGCTTGGACAGTGCCAGCCTATTGGAAAACCGCCTCTCCAGTTTTCCCTGTAACTTTTTCCCATTTTAGTGCTCCCATGATTGAAGCAGGCGATGGGGTATTCCTCGTCCGGAGAGGTGCCTAGGTCACCGGGCTAGGTTCCCGCATCCAATACAATGAGCTCAACGTAATAGAATAAGGATGCTGTACCGCCACGGGTTTTCCGGAGGAAAGAGATGTTGATCCGCAAAGCACCAGATTTGACTTACGCCGATGTAACCCCCAGGTCCATCTACCTGGACCGGCGCAAGTTCCTCCGCGACATGGGGATTGTCGGGGCGGCGGCAATCGCGGGCAAAAGCTTCCTTGAACTCGCGGTGCCCTCGCAGACCGCCTTTGCCGCGCCAAAGTTCACCGGCCTTGCCAAGAGCCCATTCAGCACCACTGAAAAACAGAACTCGTTCCAGGACGTGACTCACTACAACAACTATTACGAATTTGGCACTGACAAAGCCGACCCCGCCAAGTACGCGCAAAACTTCAAGACCTCTCCGTGGACCGTCTCCGTCGAAGGCGATGTTAAAACTCCCCGCAAATTCACCATGGACGAAATCCTAAAACTTGCACCGCTTGAAGAGCGCATCTATCGCCATCGTTGCGTCGAGCGTTGGTCCATCGTTGTGCCCTGGATCGGATATTCCTTCAGCACCATCGCAAAGCTGGTCGAGCCCACCGCGAAAGCGCGCTATGTCGCGTTCGAAACTTTTTATGACCCGCGCCAAATGTCGCAAGCAAAATACGGCGGAATCGATTTTCCCTATGTCGAAGGCCTGCGCCTCGACGAAGCGATGAATCCGCTCACGCTTCTCTGCGTCGGTATGTATGGGGATAACCTCGCGAACCAGGACGGCGCGCCCGTGCGCATGATTCTCCCCTGGAAATACGGCTACAAAAGCATCAAGTCTTTGATCAAAATTCGCTTTCAGGAAAAAGAGCCTCCTACGACTTGGAATCGCTATTCGGCCGACGAATACGGCTTCTACTCCAACGTCAATCCCAGTGTCGACCATCCGCGTTGGAGCCAGGCCAAGGAGCGCCGCCTCGGTGAAATCTTTACCCGCCCCACCCTGATGTTCAATGGCTACAGCGATCAGGTCGCCTCGATGTATAGCGGCATGGACCTGAAGAAATTCCACTAAGGCGGAAAATTCCGAGTGCGCGCCATCCTCACCAGCAAATGGACCAAAGTCGTTGTGTTTCTGCTCTGCCTTATTCCCTTCGTCGATCTGCTCTGCCGATTTATCACCGGGAACCTCGGCATCAATCCCGTCGAAACTCTTCAGCACGGCACCGGCGATTGGACGATTCGTTTCATCGTCTTCACACTCTGCATCACGCCCTTCCGCAAACTTTTCAACCTTCCCGATCTCATCCGTTTCCGTCGCATGCTCGGCCTCTTCGCTTTTTTTTACGTGTGCATGCACTTCCTCACCTATCTTGGCCCCGACCAATCCTTCGATTTATCAGGAATGTGGAAAGACGTCGCCAAGCGGCCTTTCATCACCGTGGGCTTCGCGGGCTTCGTATCGCTGATTCCCCTGGCGATTACTTCCACGGCCGGCTGGATTCGCCGCATCGGCGGCAAGCGTTGGCAAATGTTACATCGCTTAATCTATTTTGCAGCTGTCTGCGGGGTAGTTCACTACTACTGGCTGGTAAAATCCGACGTCCGCAAGCCCGTTTTTTACGGCGCGCTCGTTGCTATTCTTCTTTTATGGAGATTGGCTAGCTGGATTTCCAAGCGCCGGAGCCAGGCGCCCGCGCGCGTCACCGCCCCACGCGTTTCAGTGAGCAGCTGACGAATTTTCCGCTGGCACGTCGCTGAATTCCACGCCCCAGAAGCGTGGCGCCGGCGTCAGAAACTCCACTCCCACGCGCTGCCCCTTGCCAACCGGTTCGCCCAGGTAAACCACCCGGCATTCCTGCTCTTCGAGCGTCTCTGGATTGGTAATCACCAGCATCTCGCCGTTGTCGATCTCATGCTTCAAGAACAGCAAGCCGCCGTGGCCATTCACCACCACGGTTTCGCAAGTCTCGCGGAATTTCTTCCCGTTGTGTGCGCGCCCCTGCGCCTGCACGCGCATCTTGTGAAAAACGCGCGAGCTTCGCCGAGGACAAGCTGCGGTAGTTTCGCTCATAGCCTAATCTTCATTCGCTCCCGCCCCGCCGTCAACCTGTCCTCCCGGTCAGGTGTTCCCGATGCGCAATCCGCACCCGCACCGAGCGGATTTCAGGGCAAGCGGGGTCCGATCCAACTTAATTTCCCGGATGGTATTCCCTCTCCGTGTGTCCCTCGAGTTGCGAGCGGTAAAAGTACACTTCGCGCAAATCCCCCCTGCTGTATCGCCTGGCCTCATCGTTGAAGTGCTTTGAGGCCGGATTTCCGCTCTCGCCTCCCGCAGTCACTGCCCTGGCCCGTACCTTCTCCCCAAACTCCACCACCGCCACAAAGCTGTTCCCGCTCGTGCCATACCACTTCTTCGTTCCCGAATACGGCCGCGCCCCAAACGAGGCCAGCGAGCCCCACACTGCCGAAGTGAATCCCACTGGAATGCTCGGCCCCACGTCATTGAACGGCTGCACGATATCCCCGGTCAGCCGCTGGAATCGATTGATGTCGCCCCACGGCGTCTTCCAGCTCCCAAAATCCGCCGCCAGCCGGTCGGATGCATCCGCGAGCGACTGCAACAGCACTTCCGTCCGCACCTTTGTGCAAACGTAGTCGCTGACGTACATGCCCGCCTTTTTCGCGTCATCCCCAATACGCATCTGGATCTCCTGTCCCCAGAACACCGCCAGGGAGGTCGGTACCGACGCCGCTCTCCATCGCAAATCCCAGCCGCGCAACATTCCAATCTGCTCCGCCATTTTCGCCTTCGAGGGGTTCTCCGCCGGCGAGTCATCCCACGCCTTCAGGAGGCATGGGATGGGCTTCTCAAACCACGTCAGATAGCTGTCATACGCCGCGTCAATCAGCGTGCCGACCGTGAAATCTTTCCTATTCTGCAGCACTCGGATCGCGTGCAACCCCCGCGCGGACTCTCCCCCGGTCTCCACATAAGCGGGAAAATCTTCTTTCTTCGGGCTGCTTGCCCCTGCCGCCGACCACGGCCAATTGTTCGAGTTGTACAGCCACCCGCTTTTAGGATTCAACAGGTGCGGCGTCTCATCGACGGAAAGCAGCCCGTGCCACTCCGTTGCCGGATTGCTCCCGTCCACCGGCTTCGTCCAGTCAAAACTCGTGTCGCGCCTCGGAATGAAATTCCCGTGAAAGTACGCGATGTCCCCGTCGGCATCCGCAAAAATCGTGTTGTTCGAAGAGTTGGTATGCAGCTCCATTGTCTGCCGGAACGATTTGTAGTCCTTCGCCTTCGTGCGCGTGTACGACTGCGTCAGCGCCTTCACCGGCTCCTGCATCAACCGGATGCTCACCCATTTCCCATCCGTCTCCCGCACGATCGGCCCGTGCTCTGTGCGGTACACCGTGAACTTCTTCTCCGCCATTCCCTCCGCGGTTTTGTACGCCACCGCGATCTCTTTCACTTCGAGAGGCTGCTCCTCTTTCCCGTACTTGTAATAAAACTTCTCACCCTTCTTCACCACGGTTTCCAGGTATTCGCTGATGGCATTCACTCCGCTAGACGTGTGCATCCACCCCGCTCGGTCATTAAATCCCTGGTAGACAAAAAACTGCCCCCACGTAACCGCCCCATACACGTCCAGCCCTTCTTCGCTCACCATATGCAGTTCCGACCGGAAGAAGAACGACGTGTGCGGGTTGATCAGCAGCAGCGCATGATGCCCGGCTGTGTTCGCCGGCGCGATGGCTATGCCGTTTGATCCCCGCGGCTCCTCGACCTCGTCGTCAACCTCCGCGGAACGCGTCGCGCTCGCCGCAACTCTCCCGTAGAACACCTCCAGCTGGTTCAGGTTGATCCGCTCGATGTCTCCCCCGATGCTCCCTTCGGTAAAGCTCAGCGCCATCCACGGCTCAAATCTTTTGATGACTCGCGGTTTCACTTCCGCATGCTTCCAAAGGTAGAAGTTCAATCCGTCCGCCCACGCGTTCATCAACTTCTTCAACCACTCCGGACTCGCCGCATATTCCTTCTTCAGCGCCTCCGGCTCGATGAATAGCTTCATCCTCAAATCCTGGTAAATCTTCCCCTCGCCCTCCGCCTCCGCCAGCCTCCCCATCGCATTGATGTAATTCGTCTCCACGCGGTTGAAATCGTCCTCCGCTTGCGCGTAAATCATCCCGAACACCGTGTCTCCATCCGTCTTCCCGTAAACGTGGGCAATCCCCCAATCGTCGCGGATGATCGTGACGTTCCGCGCCTCCTGCTCCCACCGCCCGGTTTCCGCGTTCTTACCTACCTGTCCAGCGGTCGTCCGCCCGGCAAACGAGCATGCCGCTGTCGCAAGAAAGAAAATCAAAGCAAACTTTTTCATGGATGCCCCTGAAAGAATGGAAACCGCCCGTCGCAACTACGTTCGAATCGCCGCAACCGCGCCACCCTAGCATACTCCGCCCAACGAATCAGCGCGCAGGTGAGTCCAATCCGTTTATCTGGATCGGCGCATCTATCAGATGTTAGGACCGTTTGAGGCGCGGAGGCGATTCAGTTGGACCTTGCTATTGGTACAGCTCCGCACTGGCAAGAGCCGATCGGTCCTTTTTTCCTCGGTGCTGTCTGACTTTTCATGCAACCCTTCCCGGCGGCTCGCTTGTACTTGGTGTTGTGGCAGTCATAGAATAGTCCTTGGCGGCGGCAGGTATTCCTTCTTGGGTCCGTTCTTTCCGCGGCTGCAAACTTTCGCATCATGTTTTACGTAATCATATCTTGAAAGGACTCTTCGCCCCCGAGGGCCCCTTATGAACCTTGCTGAATTTATCGAAGGTCGCCGCGACCAGCACTTGGCGGAGCTTTGCGAATTCCTGCGCATTCCCAGTGTCAGCGCAAAGAGCGAACACAAACCCGATATCGAACGCGGCGCCCGCTGGGTCGCCGACAATCTACGCGCTGCTGGTTTTAGAACGGTTGAAATCGTCCCCACCAACTTGCACCCTCTCGTCTATGCGGAATCCCTCGAAGCTCCCGGAAAGCCCACCATCCTTTTTTACGGCCACTACGACGTCCAGCCCGCCGAGCCTCTCGAACTGTGGACTTCTCCCGCGTTCGAACCCACCGTCCGCAACGGCAATCTCTTCGGCCGCGGCACTGCGGATGACAAAGGCCAGGTTCATATCCATCTGAAGGCGCTCGAATCACTGCAAAAAGTGAACGGCAAGCTCCCCATCAACGTGAAAATCCTGATCGAAGGCGAAGAAGAAGTCGGCAGCGTCAGCCTTTGGGACTACGTCCAAAAGAACAAAGAAAAACTCAAAGCCGATGCCCTGGTGGTTTCCGACACCTCCATGCTCGGCAAAGGAGTCCCTTCCATCACTTACGGTTTGCGCGGACTGAACTATTACCAGATCGAGCTGACCGGCCCCGCGCGCGACCTGCACTCCGGCGTCTACGGCGGCGCCGTGCCCAATCCGCTCACCATCCTCACGGAACTTTTCGCCAAACTTCACGACAAGAATTTCCGCGTCACCGTTCCCGGCTTTTATGATTCCGTCGCCAAAGTTTCGAATGCCGAGCGCAAATCACTCAATGCCTTGCCGTGGAAGAAAAAGGATTTCGAGAAAGCCGTCGGCGCCCCCGGCTACTTCGGCGAAAAAGGTTTCACGACCGTCGAGCGCCTTTGGACGCGTCCGACGCTCGAACTGAATGGCGTTTGGGGTGGCTACCAAGGCGAAGGCGCCAAGACTGTCATTCCTTCGAAAGCCTTCGCGAAATTCTCGACGCGACTCGTTCCCAATCAGGATCCCCACAAAATCGCCAAGCTCGTCGAAAAACACATTCGAAAGCTGCTCCCAAAAACTGTTCACTGCAAATTCGACGTCTTGAGCACCGGAAAGCCCTGGGTGGCTCCCTACCATGCCCCAATTTTCCTGAAGGCTCAGTCTGCGCTTGAAAAAGGGTTCGGCAAGAAAGCCGCATTCATCCGTGAAGGCGGTTCCATCCCGTTTGTCACCCAGATGCATGACACCTTTAAGGTCCCATGCGTCTTGATCGGCTTCGGCCTCCCCGATGAAAATGCTCATGCTCCCGATGAGCACATCGCTCTGGAAAACTATTTCGGCGGCATCAAGGCCATCGCCCACTTCTACGCCGATCTGGCCACTCTGTGAGGCGATTGTCCTCATTCTTTGCAAGGGCCAGCCGCGGCGGGCTGCGCCCTGTTCACCGCATGGACATAGTCGGAGTGGCCGAATCCGGGAGTTGAGCACTCGAGTAAGACCCATTCGAGTCCCCGCCGCCCCGAAAACACCGCATTTTCAGCGGTGATTTCCACACGCTCTCAAGAAAATCCGCATTTTTCCAAGGTTTTTTGCGATTTGCGCTTGCGTTCTCCTTTTTCCTTGGCTATAGTCGCTTGCGGCCCGGGTTTTCCGCAGGAAAACAAGGGGTAGTGGACCTGTGGCCTGCTTCGATCTGATTGGGTCGGAGTGGAAAGACAAATTAGGAGGATAAGCAGACTAGATGGCAGCCAAGCCAATGAGCAAGACCAAGACCGTGTCGCACATCGCCGAGAAGCTCGGCACACCGAAGAAAACCGCCGCTCTCTTTTTCGAAGAGCTTTTCAAGCTCGCCGTCAAAGAAGCCAAGGGCGGAGCGGGTAAGTTCGTTATCCCGGGCATCGGCCGCGTCGTCAAGGCGCACCGCAAGGCGCGCATGGGCCGCAATCCGCAGACCGGCGAGGCCATCAAGATCAAGGCGAAGACCGTAGTCCGCTTGCGCCCGTCCAAGGCGTTCAAGGACGCGGTGCTGAAGTAGGGGAAGTTTCTTTGGGTTTCGGCCCCCGGCGGCTTGAGCGATCAGGCTTTCGGGGGCTTTTCTCTTTTGTTGCACTCTTACTTCTCGGCTATAGCGTCTTGACGTAGGCGACGACGTCTTTGATCTCCGGCGCTTCCAAAACATCCTTGAACGGTGGCATCAGGGAGTCGCCGTTTTCGATCCAGTTGGTCAAGGATTCCGTGGTGACTTTGCTGCCGTTCACGGTAAACGTTCCGCGCTTGCCGATGCCTTTCAGGCCCGGACCGATTTTCTTCGTGTCCTTGTCGGCGAAATGGCAGAGGGCGCATTTCTTGTCGAAAATTTCTTTGCCTTTTGTAGCGGATCCCGCCGCGCCGTTATGGCTCGCCGTTTTTTTTGCGGCTGCTGGCGGAGTAGCCGGCGGATCCTGCGCCAGCACCGCTCCGGCGACGGCCAGAGTTGCAATCCCAAGAATCAGATAATTGCGCTTCACGATGCCCCCTCTTTTTTGCCAGTGATGACTGCTCCACACCCTTCCATTCTCTCCTGTTTGGCGCCTGCATTTCTACTCCAATACCCGGCACAAAGTACAGGTTCGTTTGGCGAACGACCCGGTCTTTCGTACTTTTGACCGATGCGGGCCCGCGTGCTAACTATGTAAAATATGAGCATGGAAACCCTCACGCGGGCTTGGGAAGTCCTTCAGGATGCGTATCAGGCGCAGATGGAAGGCGACTACGATCGCGCCGTGGAGCTCTACCATTCTTCGCTGGAGCTGCATCCCACCGCCGAAGCCCATACGTTTTTGGGCTGGACCTACCATTTTCAGGGCCGCATCGAAGACGCCATCTCCGAATGCAAGCGGGCCATCGAGCTCGATCCGGAATTTGGCAATCCCTACAACGACATTGGCGCCTACCTGATCGAGCTTTCGCGTTTCGATGAAGCCATTCCGTGGCTCGAACGCGCTGTCGAAGCTCGGCGCTACGAGCCGCGCCACTTTCCGCATTACAATCTGGGCCGCGCCTACCTCGGAAAAGAACTGTACAGCCACGCGGAGCGCTGCTTCCAGGAAGCACTGGAAATCGAACCGCGCTATTCGCTGGCGCGCCAGGCGCTTGCCTCTCTCCGCCGTATGGTGAATTGAAGGAAGTGGTTAGAAAAATCAGCCCCCCTTCGTTGCGATCCAATGAATTCCTCATGATGCTTCCTGACCCGTTGGTTTGATGATGCGGTCGTAGATCCACAATAAAAGCGCGGTCAGGATGCCGACGCCGGAAATGACCCACCAGACGCGCTGCGGCTGGTGCGCCACTTCGCCAAATTGATGCAGGACGCGGCCGCCGAACCATCCTCCAATGATCGAGCCAATGCCGATGGGAAGAAATGCGAAGCCCATGTAGGTGCCCTGCTGTCCCGGCGGCGCCAGCTTGGCGATGTAATCGTAATAGCGCGGCGCCTGAATGATTTCGCCGAGCGCGAGGAAGCCGAGGGAGAACACTGCTCCGTACACCGTGGGCCAGAAGGCCACGATCAGCCAGGACAGTGAAGAGATGACCGTGCCGAGAATAACGGCCTGGAACGCGGGGAGCTCGCGCATTAGAAAGTTGACGGCGAGGGTGAGGCAGATAACCACGGCACCGTCGGTGACGAGAATTTTCTCAGCGGAGACATCAGCGTTGATATAGGCCTTAATGTAGCCGGGCAAGATGATGTACTGCTGCCAGAAAACAATCCAGTAGCCCGTAAAGATCACCAGGAACCACATAAACTTGCTGATTCCTGCGAGAACCAGGACCGCGAACCCTACCCACACCCAGTAGGGGACAGAGAACCTGTAGACATACGAGCCGACAGCCAAGATTAGGGCGAGAAGAAGCGTTGGCAGGACCAGCCAATACTTGCCCAAAACCACGCAAAAATTACGGATCACCTGAAGGATCGAAGGCGGCGGAGCGTCGCCATCTTTGCGCGGCTCACGGAAGAAGATCAACACAAAGAAGAACATCGCAAACACGCCGACGGCGGCAAGCCGGAAGACATACTCCACGCCGAAACGATCGTGTACCCACCCAGCGGCGTAGGGCCCTGCGGCGCCGCCGATGTTCACCATCGTGTAGTAAATGGAATAGCCGATAGAGCGGACATTTTCCTTGGAAGCGCGTGCGGTGGTTCCCACCACGCAGGGCTTTACGAGCGAGACGCCGAGCGCGGGGAGAATCAGGATGCACCCCACAAACAGGCCAAGAGGAACGGCGTTGCGAACTGGCGCGAGCCACGAAGCGCCGATCGAACCGATCAGGAAGTATGCCGCTGCCAGTATGAGATAGGCGATCGACAGCGCTCTGCGAAATCCAAGCTTGTCAGCCACAGCACCGCCGAAAATCGCCATAAACCAGACCATGCCGCCGAAAAGGCCGGTCAGCGTGCCGGTCTGTTCGGTAGAGAAGTTGAGTTTTCCTTGGATGTAGAGGGCGAGGGAAGCGAACACGCCGTAGTAAGAGAGGCGCTCGAAGATCTCGCTGATGTTGGCGACCCAGAAGGGGCGCTCGAAGCCGGTTCTGATCTCCTCGAGCCTTTGGCTAAAGCTCATTTTTCCCCCTGACGGAAGTGAAGCGATTGTAACGGAGGAGAGAAAAGAAGCAAGGAAGTAAGCAGGGAGGGCCCACTCCGAAGCACGAGGAAAATGACCTGCTAGCTAGCTTGGCGGAGCTGGAAAACGGGGATTTCGGGGCGCACGTTGAAGCGAACGCGGAGCAGATGGCCTACGCCGCGGCTGATGTACATGCGGCGGTTCTCTGACAATTCGAACTCGCCGGCGGTGTAGCGTTTGTTGAGCACCGGCAAGAGAGGCGGGGGAAGGAATGGCGGCTTGCACTGGCCTCCATGCGTGTGCCCGGCAAGAATCCAGCCTTGGTAGCCGCTCCAGACCGGGCGATCGGCAGCATCAGGGTTGTGGCATAGCACCAGGGTCGAAGGGTCGCGGCCTTTCTGGGCTAGCAGATCCGCGGGATCGAAGTGCAGGCCCCACAAGTCGTCAAGACCGAGAAACTGGAGTCCAGCGACGGTCAGTGACTGATTGCGCAGGACGGTTACGCCAGCGGCACGCACAACGGTAGAAACCTCTTCAGCGACATCGGCCATCCGCCATGCAAGACCGTAATCGTGGTTGCCAAGGATGCCGATGGTTGCGAGGCGACCATGGGGTGTGTGCTTCAGAACACGGCGAAGCTGTTCGAATTGGCTCGGGCTGCGATAGGTGATCCAGTCGCCCGTGAAGACTACAAAGTCTGGATCGACTTGTTGAATTCTACGAAAGGATTCAATGATGTAGTCGTCGTCCACTTTGGGGCCGATGTGCAGGTCGCTGAGCTGCGCGAGAGTACGGCCCTCGAGTTCGCGCGGGAGACCGGCGATTGGAAGCACGGGGAAGGTCAACTGGAGCCAATGAGGCTCGACGCGCCAGGTGTAGAGTCCCACGACCGTCGCGCCAGATGCGGTTGCCGCGAGTGTGCTGATCACCTGACGTCGAGTGAGTTTTTTCTGCATTGGCGGACAAACTCTTGTTGTCTGGACACCCACATGAGCAAGGCGTCGCGGAGTCCCTAGTATATCTGGGGATCTGGCATGGGAGAGATGCAGCAGTGCACAGACGCCCACAAACGGCGGGCCGGGCTGAAGCCCAGCGCGTACGGATGCTCCCTAGAACAGTAAGACGAAATGAGCGCGACCGGCGTCAGGCCGGAATTCCCTCAACGATGGATTCGGGAACAGCCGTGGGGGTGATTCTGCTCAGCCGCCAGCCCGAGGCGGTGAACAGTTCGCGGAACTGTTTTTCGGTGCGCTCGCAGCCGCCGGGGAAAATCAACATTTGCAGATCGAGGAATTTTCCCGGTGCGAAATCGTTGCCGGGCTGAATCACGTTGTCTACGACGAGGAGCCTGCCACCAGGATTCACGGCTTTGCGGCATGCTTTGAGGATTTTGATGCACACGTCATCGGGCCAATCGTGAATGATGTGCTTCATGATGTAGGCGTCGGCCCCGGCGGGAACCGCAGAGAACATGTCACCGGACGCGAGCGTGCAGCGATCCATCACCAGCTTGAGCGGGCCGTCGTGCGCGCCCGCCACCACGTGCGGCACGTCGTAGAGCGTTCCTTTCATATGCGGATTCCTCGCGAGGATGGTCGCCAGAAGTAGTCCGTGCCCGCCGCCCACGTCCACGATGGAATGAATTTCGCCAAACGCATAAGCGTCCGCCGCGGCTGGACTGTCGATGGTGGATAAATCGCTCATGGCTTGATGGAAGAGTTTCCCATCCTCGGGACGCTGCTCGAGAAACTGAAAGATGGGCATGCCGTAGATTTTGTCGAGGGCCGGTTTTCCCGTGCGCACGCTGTATTCGAGCTCGGACCAGCCGAGCCCGTGCCAGTCCAGGCTGTGCATGATCGCGAACGCGCGCAAGGTGGGATTTGCATTGCTGCGCAGAACGGCGGACAGCGGCGTTTCCGAAAACTTGCCGTCGGGGCTTTCCGAAAGTACTCCTACGCTGGCCGTGGCGCGCATCAGCCGGTAGAGTGAGCGCGCGTCGGCTCCAAGCTGCGCGGCAAGCTCGTCCACTGACTTCGGCCCGTGCTCGACGAGATCGGGAATGCCGAGCCGAGCGAGACAGGCAATCGCGCCGGCAATGAAGACGCCATTCAACAATTGAAACATGCCGGCGTGGGCGGGAGGCTTCTGGGCTTGCGGCGTCGTTGCAGTCATGGTGGTCATCCTGGATTTTTGATTGGGTTTCCGAACTGGCGACATTGTACACGCAACTGCGCCGCCGAGAAGGTTCTGCCGGGTGAAATGACAATGGCGGCGAACGATGGAGAACAAAGGTAGAATGCGCGGCGGAGTTCTTTGCGTGGTTGTAGGGAGGGGCATGTGAGACGGCTGCTGGTTATAGTGGTCTTGATGGGGAGTGGGTTTGCCGCGGGCGCGGCGTGGGCGCAGAAGCCGCCTCTGCTGCCGGAGAAGAATGTGGCGGCGCTGGCGAATGAATTGAGCGGGGAGACGGCGAAGCGGAATCTGGAGGGGATTGCGCGGTATCACCGGCAGCGGGGGTCGCAGGGGTTTCATGCGGCGGCGGAGTTGGTGGCGGAGCGGGCGCGGGCGTATGGGTTGAGCGATGTGGCGATACTACAGTTTCCGGCGGATGGCGCGACGATGTATGGCACGCAGAGGTCGCGGCCGGCGTGGGATGTGGAGAAGGCAGAGTTGTGGCAGGTGTCGCCGGAAATCGAAGGTAAGGAAGGCGTTAGCGCCGACGGCAAGCACCGCTGGGCCGCAGACTCGATTGTCGAACGAGATTTTCGGCTACTCGCGAGCTATGAGGCTGAGCCGGTGGTGCTGGCGGAGGACAGCGAGAGCGCAGATGTGACGGCGGATTTGGTGGACGTGGGAGAAGGAACGAAAGAAAGCGATTACGCGGGCAAAAGTGTGAAGGGAAAGATTGTACTGGTGAGCGCACAGCCGGGAGCTGCGCAGGATTTGGCGGTGGGGAAATTTGGGGCGGCGGGAATTGTGAGTTGTGCGCAGAACCAGAAGACGGCTTGGTGGGGCGAAGACGAGAATTTGATTCGGTGGGGGCATCTGGAGACATTTTCGACCAACAAGACGTTTGCGTTTATGGTGTCGCTAAAGAGAGCGCGAGCAATGAAGGAATGGCTGGCAAAAGGCCAGAACCACGGGATTCGACTTCACGCGGTGGTGAAGGCGGGACAGCATGCGGGGAATTATGAGGTGGTGACGGCGACGATTCCGGGGGCGGATCCGAAGTTGAAGGAGGAGGAGATTGCGTTTTCGTGTCACCTGGATCATCAGCGGCCGGGGGCGAATGACAATGCCAGCGGGTGCGTGACGATTCTGGAAGTGGCACGGACGCTGCAGAAGTTGATCACAGAGGGCAAATTGGCGCGCCCGGCGCGAACGATTCGGTTTATCTGGCCGCCGGAGATCGAAGGAACGATGGCGCTGCTGAACTCGGACTATTCGCGCATCTATCCGCTGAAGCCCGTAAGAAATCCTGACAACGAGGCGGGAGATAAGGCCGTCGAGCACTACGAGCCGGCAACTGCTTTCTAACCCCTTTTACAAGCGGATCAAGGCGGTGGTGCACATGGACATGGTGGGCGGGGGGCCGGAGACGAAAGCGGTGTTCCACGTGACACGCGGGCCGATGAGTTTGCCGAGTTTTGTGCACGACGTGGCGTGGGCGTTTGCGGAGTTTGTGAATGAGGAGTCGTACAGATTTGCGGCGACGGGCGAGGCGAAGTATCCGTTTGTGGCGCCGGAGGGCGGCAAGGAGCCGCTGCGCGCGGAGTATTCGGCGTACACCATGGGGAGCGACCACGACGTGTATCAGGATTCGTCGTTCGGGATACCGGCGATTTATCTGAATGACTGGCCGGACCGGTACATTCATACGAATTTCGACACAGCGGCGAACATTGATACGACAAAGTTGAAGAGAGCCGCGTTTATTGGGGCGGCGAGCGGGTATTTTCTTTCGAGAGAAATCGCGTTTGACGTCAAAGAAGTCGGCAATACACAGGCGGTTGCCGGCTTGCTACGCCACGCTGAGACGCAGCGTCGCGCTGAACAAACGTCAGACGAAGAAGCGGGGAAACTTTTTCGAGCCGAAGGAAAATACAATCGACGGGCGGAAGATTCCTATGTCGATTTTGTGCACGATGCAGTGGCCGTTCAGGTGGAGAAGAACAATGACGCACCCCGGTTTCTGTCGATGCAGAAGAACCTGCCACCAGAACCGATTGCGGACGGAGATGGTCGTCTGAAGTTCAAACGCCGTTCTGAGCCGAAAGGGCCGTTGGCAGTGTTTGGGTATGACTATTTTGCGTCGGAGTGGACGAAGCTGGCGTATGTGACCAAGCCGCAGCTCTTGGAGTATCGGGGATTGTGGGGCAGCGGCGAAGAGTACGCGTACGAGGTGTTGAATTTTGCGGATGGGAAGCGGAACGCGCAGGAGATTCGGGATGCGGTGTCGGCGGAATATGGGCCGGTGCCGCTGGAGATGGTGGTGGAGTATTTAAGGGCGTTGGAGAAGATTGGAATTGTAGAAACTGTGAAGTGAGCGAAGAAGGAGAAAAATTGAACGAGCACTGCGCTTCGTAGAAGAAAGCCGGCGGATTTCAGGAGGAACAACGTGCCAACCATTGAAGGGAAAGCAGGGCGGTTGTGGATCGATGCGTACGTCAAGAAGGCGGGCAAGCTGGCAGGCGTGGCAAAGTCTGTGCGGGCGCTGGTGAAGAAGACAGCGGCGGGCTGCGAAGAGTATGTGAGCCCATGGAAGAATCCGGCGTTTGATTCGAATGGACCGCTGTGCGTCATCGTGCTGGGGAAAGAACATCTGACGCTGGCATTTCTGCGTGGAGCGGCACTTCCCGACCCGGAGAAGTTGCTGGAGGGCGAGGGGAAGGGCGTACGTCACGTCAAGTTGCGGAGCTTGGCGGATGTGAAGCGGCCGGGGGTGAAGAAGTTGATAGCGAAAGCAGCGAAGTTGAACAAGAAGGATCCACCGTCGGGGAAGATGGTAGGGATGGACAAGAGGCGCACGAAAAAGAGCAAGAAATAGCGAAGAGAATGGGAAGGCGGGCGGACTGCAGTCCGTGTTTCTGGTGTGCTAGCATCGAACTGCAACGGCGCGTGAGTAGAATGACGCATCTAAAGCGGACAGAATGACGACAACTATGAAGGCGTTGCGGAAGATGCAGGCAGCGAAAGGCCTGCAAATGGATACCGTGGCCGTGCCGGCGATTGGGCCGACGGACGTGCTGGTGCGGGTGAAGACGGCTTCGATTTGCGGGACGGATTTGCACATTTATGGGTGGGACCGCTGGTCGCAGGGGCGCATCAAGCCGCCGTTGACGCTGGGACACGAATTTTGCGGGATTGTCGAGCGCGTGGGGGACGAAGTGCGCGCGGTGAAGGCGGGAGATTTCGTCAGCGCGGAAATGCATGTGAACTGCGGGCATTGCCACCAGTGCCGGGTGGGCCAAGCGCACGTTTGCCAGAACCTGCGGATTATCGGGATCGATCAGGATGGGGCGTTCGCGGAGTTCGTGAAAATTCCGGCGCCGAATATCTGGAAGCTCGATCCGGCGATTCCGGAGCACTACGGAGCAATTCTCGATCCATTGGGGAACGCGGTGCACACCGTGCTGGCGGGGCCGATCGCGGGACAGACGGTTTTAGTGACGGGATGCGGGCCGATTGGGCTGATGTCCATCGCGGTGGCCAAGGCTTGCGGCGCTTCGAAAGTGTTTGCGACGGAGACGAACGAGCAACGGCGCGCGATGGCGAAGAAAATGGGCGCGGACGTGGTGCTGAATCCCGCGGCGGAAAATGCGGTGGCGCGGATTCTGGCGGAGACGGGCGGGACGGGCGTGGATGCGTTGCTGGAGATGAGCGGGAATCCGGCGGCGATTCAGCAGGGTTTCAAAGCGTTGCGAGCGGGCGGGCGCGCGTCGCTCTTGGGGATTCCGACGGAAAATGTTCCGCTCGATCTGGTGAACGACGTGATTTTCAAGGGCGCGACGGTGCAGGGGATTTACGGGCGGCGAATGTATGAGACGTGGGTACAGATGACGGCGCTGCTGAAGGCCGGGAAGCTGAATCTGGAGCCGCTCTTTGCGGAACGCGAACCGCTGGAGAAGTTCGAGAATGCCTTTGCGAAATTGCAGGGCGGCTTGCCGGGTAAGATCCTGTTGTATCCGAATGGCCTGGGTCACTAGGCGAAGAGAAGAAAAGAAAAAGCTTTAACACAGAGAACGCAGAGACCGGAGCACAGAGAGCACAGAGAGCACGGAGACTTGGGAGCTGGGACATGAGTGACACGGGCGCACAGACGACGAAGCAGAATCCGTTGCAATACATTTCCGACCAGTTGAATGATCTGCGCTCGCGAGGCGTGGCGCCGAGGCTGCGCGTGCTGGCGGGCGAGCAGAAACCGGTTTGTATATTTGATGGGCGGGAGGTGATCAATCTCGCTTCGAACAATTATCTGGGGCTGACCACGCACAAGGCGCTGCGCAAAGCCGCGCTGGACGCGGTGAAGCGATATGGAGCGGGGGCGGGCGCGGTTCGAACGATTGCCGGAACGATGAAGATCCACATGGAGCTGGAGGAACAGATCGCGGCGTTCAAGAATGTGGAAGCTTGCGTGGTGTTTCAGTCGGGATTCACGGCGAATGCGGGAACGGTTTCGGCGGTGCTTGGCAAGGAAGACCTGATTATTTCGGACGAGCTGAATCACGCGTCGATTATTGATGGCGCGCGGCTTTCGCGGGCCACGATCAAAGTTTTCAAGCACAAGGATGTGAAGGACTGCGAGCGCATCCTGCAGGAAACTGCGAGTTTTCCCGGGAAGAAGCTGATTATCACGGATGGCGTTTTTTCGATGGACGGCGACATTGCGCCGCTGCCGGAACTGTGCGATCTCGCGGAAAAGTACAACTGCATCATGATGGTGGACGACGCGCACTCTTCGGGAGTGTTGGGGCGTGGCGGGCGCGGCACGGTGGACCATCACCAGTGCCACGGGCGCGTGCAGATCCAGGTCGGAACGTTGAGCAAAGCGATCGGTGCGATGGGCGGCTACGTTTGCGGCTCGCGCGACCTGATTGATTTCCTGTACCTGCGAGCGCGGCCGTTTCTTTTTTCCACTTCACACCCGCCGGCCACGGCAGCGGCTTGCCAGGCGGCGTTTGCACTGCTGAACTCGCCGGAAGGCGAAAAGCTGGTGAAGAAACTCTGGGCCAATACGAAAATGTTCAAGCGCGAATTGAAGAAGCGCGGGTTCCAGTTCAAGGTGAGTGAAACGCCGATTATTCCGATTCACGTGGGAGAAGCGGCAAAGGCGTTCGAATTCTCGAAGAAGCTCTTCGAGGCAGGCGTGTTTGCTCCCGCGGTAGGTTACCCAACGGTGGCCGAAGGAAAGGCGAGGCTCCGCGCGATCGTCAGTGCGACGCATAAGCGCGAACAGCTTCTGCGCGCGGCGGACATTCTGGCAGAAGTCGCAAAGCCGCTCGGAATCATCTAGGAAACCCTGGCTGGGTCGGAAACGAAACACATTAACCCTGTAAATCCTGCGTACCATAGTGCATTTTTCGGGGGTTTCGGGCCCCCGCTCCTTGCCGTAACCATATGACAACACAGCCTTTACTCTGAGGCATGCGCATTGCGACTATCAAATGGATGCATGGATACCCTTATGTCTAGGCACAGAAACCAGCTCTCTTTCCGAATGTCATCTGGAGGAGGAACTACGACTATGAATCGCACAGGATTTGCAATTGTTGTGGGGGCCCTTTTTTGCTTCGGCGCTGCTGCCCAATCGCAGAC
>Ga0210384_10000256_pt1 | contig 84561 bp, 77 predicted proteins | sample IncBWH2MmetaG_FD_160574 | JGI IMG/M metagenome (GOLD analysis project Ga0210384, IMG submission 160574) | Forest soil microbial communities from Barre Woods Harvard Forest LTER site, Petersham, Massachusetts, United States - Inc-BW-H-2-M | ecosystem: Environmental > Terrestrial > Soil >... | reverse complement strand
TAGCTGAGCGCGCCGAAGACGAAGACCCAACTCGCGTGGAGATAAATGGGGATTCCGAGAATTCGACCGATGCGCAAACCCGATCCGCTGTACATGGCTATTCACCTTTTAGCCTAGCACAAGGCTCCCGCAGATGCCGTTTGCGGGTAGCGGATCGCGGTCCAGGACTGACGGACGGAACCATGGGCATGCTTTCTTAACCTCAGCGCAACGCCCGGGCATTCGGGTTGGTTTGGAGCTTGCTCGCCGACTAGCCTGTCGTGTACCTCGGCATACAGCGTGTCCCAAACAACACGAAGTTTTGCCGGTTCGATTCTCATTAACTCCTTTAATTAGATATAGATAGGCGCTGGCTATCGGTGTGCCATCTCGGTAGTCGCAGAACGGGAGGCACACATGATCGCTCTACTGAGTTTTACGACACTGGCCGTCGCTACGATTTTTGCTCTTGCTGCTGGCACCGCGTTTCAGTGGTTGCTGCTGCAGGTTTCAGTGCGATTGATGCAGCCGGCTACCGCCCGGCGACGTGTGGTGCGCACGGAATTGGCGCACGGCACCGCGCAACTGGCTCGCGCGTTTGTGGCGCATCGCTGAGCGCCTGCACCGAACCGGGACTCTCGACTGCGCCCTTCGACCGTGCTCGCGGTCAGGGGAAGGAGTTGAGAGCCAGTAACCCGGAAGATTCCCCGGCCCAACACGAGCGGCGGAGCTAGCGGTCACCACTCCGCCGCAGCGTTCCGGGAAAAAGTAGAAGGGAGCAACACCATGCTGGTTCTGAAATATCTCTTGATGATCCTTGGCGCAGGACTTTTTGGCAGTGCCGGGGCGTTGGTGGTTTATGACATTTACCTCTCGGAGCAGCTTCGCCGATTGCTGAACCGGGGCACGACAGGGGAGTCCGGGCTGGAGACGAGCTCGCTTACGCATCACCCTTTAGGACCGGTCCGCTGGGGACTCGCCCAGCGGCTCGCGGCTGCGGCGGTGTTGCCGGTGCTCTTGGCGCTCAGCATTATCGTGATCCCCGACGGGTCGGCTGGCGTGCGCGTCAGCCAGATTTGGGGGGCGCGTCCCGGCACGCTATATCCCGGAGTGCACCTGGTTACGCCGCTGGTCGATAGCGTGACGCTCTATGACACGCGGGAGCAGGTCTACACCACGGCGGCGACCCAGCAACCCAAGTCAGACACCGAAGTGCTGACGGTGCAGGCTCGCGAAGGCCTGAACATTGGGTTGGCGGTGAGCGTGCGATACCGGCTCGATCCGCAACGCCTGAGCTACATCCATGCCAACTTGCCGCAGCCTGTCGGCGCCGAGGTGGTGGCGCCAACCGTGGCGACCATCTACCGGCAACTGGCCCCGAACTACATCACTCGTGAGATTTTCGCGACCAAGCGGGAGGAGCTGCGTATTTCGGCGGCGACAGCCATCACCACGCGCCTTGGCGCCGATGGAATCGTCGTCCGCGAAGTGTTGCTACGCGATTTGAAGTTGCCGGAAGAATACGCGCAAGGACTGGAAGGATTGCTGCTGAAAGAACAGGAGAACGAACGCCTGGGCACCGACACGGAGATCAAGCAGAAACAGGTGCGCATCGCGGAACTCGAGGCGGAGGCGCAGAAGGCGCGCGACGTGAAACAAGCTGAGGCGCAAGCGCAGGTTCGCGTGCTGCAAGCCAAAGCCGAATCAGACGCCATGCAGTACACGTTGCCGCTGAAGCAGAAGCAAATTGAGCAGACTAAGCTCGAGGCGCAGGCTCGCAAGGAAGCAACCCTGCAGAACGCGGACGCCGCGGCGCAGGCGAAAGTGATCGACAGCAAGGCGGAGCTCGAGCGGCAGAAGAATCTTAGCGACGCCGAAGCCAATCGCATTCGCGTGACCGCCGCGGCCGACGCGGAACGCCTGAAGTACGAAGCGGCGGTGTTGAAGCAGAACCCCATGCTGATTCAAAAGATTATTGCGGAGCGGTTGTCGGACAAGCTGCAGATCATGATGGTGCCGATGGACGGGAAGAATTTCTTCGCCAGCGACGTGATGCGGTCGGCATTCTCCGGAGTAACCGGCGGCGGTAGCGCATCTCAGGACGATGGATCGGATGATCCTACGCCGACGGTTGCGGCGAGGGCGCAGAAGAGCAAATCGAAGAGGCCGTAGCTGCAAATCTCTCGAAAGCGGGCCGATCTAGGAGCTTTCGGCTCGTCCGGTCAAGTCACAAGCTCTGTCAGTTTTGTCCCTCGCTGGAAAGAGCCGCCAGCCAAAAACCCTGCGGGTGGCTCGGTACGCGACGCTGGAGAGGAGGAAAGATCATGGACGCGAAGCCAAGCACCGCCGCGCTTGACTCTATCGTCAGCCCGAGATTTTTCTTCGGCCAGCGGCGCGCACCGCGCCACCCGGCAGCAACGAGGCATTGAAATTAGTAGCTCGAAATCCTATGGTCTTGGAGACCCATGATTAGAAACACGTACAAGCGAAAGTCCTTTAGGCCGCTTCTGATCCTCATTTTGTTTGTTGCGGGCCTTACCTCGAGCACAGCGGCGGCTCAAAGCTTGGCAAGAACGCACTGTGGCGTAGATCCAAACCAGCCATGGCAGCGCGTTTTTGCGAACACGGACGAAAAGCAAGGATGGAGGGAGTATCGAAAAGTAGAAGAAATACCGGAAGTTGCGCTTGGATCCGGCGAGTATGCTTATCTGTGGCTTGGTCCAAATCACAGTCTCCTGATTCGGATAGAAGAGCCTACCGAGGATTTTGCAATCTACAGCGACTATTGCCTGGACCGAGCAGGCCGCCTCGTCCAGCTCAGATTTGAAGTGCGCACCGCTTGGGGATGGGGCTACAGAGAAGAAAGGTCCCTTTCAAAGGGATTGTCCATGCCGAAAACTTCTGAATTCTTCAGTACGCAAACGGAGCAGTCTATCCCCAGGCCGGAAATGGCAGACGATATCCCGGAGGCTCTGCGGCCACGATTGTACAAGCGAAAATCCCAGCTCCCGTTTGCCAAGTTGTTATCCAGATAGTTCGGCCAAGCCAATTCCTAGTCTACTGCTTCACTTCCGGATATTTCGGACGCGGCGGAAGCCCTTTGTAATCCTTCAGAGCTTCCTTCGCGAGTTCGATGGCTTTTTCCAACTGCGGATCGTGGCCGCTGACAACGAGATCGGGGCGCTGCGGGACGACGTAATCCGGATCGACGCCGTGATTCTCCACGATCCATTCGCCGTTGTTGTCGGTGCTCCAGAAACCAAAGCCCGGCGCGGTGACGGCTCCGCCATCACGCAGCGGCTGAACGCTGCCGATGCCCACGAGGCCGCCCCAAGTTCGCTCGCCCACGATTGGTCCGATTTTCTCGCGGCGGAAGAACCACGGGAACGCATCGCCGCCGGAGCCCGCCAGCTCGTTGACGATCATGATTTTCGGTCCATAGATGCCCACCGGCGGCCACGGAATATCCTTGGTGTCGCGCGGAGCCACCACGGCGAGCAGTTGGCGCTTGAGTTTCTCAGTGTAAAAGTCCGGAATCTGGCCCCCCGAGTTGTCGCGCTCGTCGATGATGATGCCGTCTTTGTCGAGTTGCGCGTTGAAGGCTTTGTCGAACTGGATGATGCCGTCGGTCGAGGTGTCCGGCACGTGCATGTAGCCGATGCGGCCGCCGGTAGCGTCTGCCACTTTCTTGCGATTGGCGTTGATCCAATCCAAGTAGCGAATGCCGGCTTCATCTCCTGTGGGCTTTACGGTGATTTCCCAAGCGCCGTCGCTGTTGGGTTTGTCGTTCAGTTTCAGCGTGACCAGTTTTCCCGCGAGATTCTGGAAGTAGGCGTACACGTCTTGTGAAGACTTGGCTTCCTGGCCATTCACGGCGATCAGGTAGTCGCCGGTTTTGGCTTTGAGTCCCGGCTCCGTGAGCGGCGAACGAGTCGCTTCGCTCCAATTTTCGCCGGGATAGATTTTGGCGAGACGGTAGTAACCGGCGTCGGCTTGGAAGTCCACGCCCAGCAAGCCTACGCCGATTTTTGGATATTGCGGCTGATCTCCGCCGCCGACGTAGGTGTGCGAGGTGCTGAGCTCGGCGATCATTTCGCCGAGGAGATAGTTCAAGTCGCTGCGGTGCGCGACCCAAGGCAGGAGCGCTTCGTAGCGCTTGCCGATCTGCTCCCAATTGTGGCCGGTCATTTTCGGATCCCAGTAGAAGTCGCGTTCGATGCGCCACGCTTCGTGAATGATCTGCTTCCATTCTTCGCGGGGATCGATCTGCACTTGAAGCCCGGAAAGATCCAGCTTGCCTTCGCCGGTTTTTGCCTTGCCGGGCTGGGCGTCCTGGATGCCGAAGACGGGCCCTGCTTTATAGATGACTTTTTTGCCTTCCTTGTCGAGATCGTAGCCGTCGATGCCGGCTAGAAGCTCTTTGTCTTCGCGTTTCTCGAGATCGTAGATGTGCAGGACGTTGCGCGGCGCGCTGTCCTGGTCCGTGCCGACGGCCCTCGCTTCCTGGGGCTGCGCCAGGTAGAAAAGATTTCCTTTGCGCGCCGCGAGAGTGTTGTAAATGCCCGAGGAGATCGGCACCGGAGCCACGCGGTCTTCGATGCCCTTCAGATCGACTTGAATGGGTTTCAGCGCTTCTTCTTTCTTCTCGTCTTTCTTTTCGTCTTTCTTGGGTTCCTCTTTGTTGTCTTTGCCGGCGGTTTTCGCGTCGTCTTTCTTCTTGTCGTCTTTTTCGTCTTTCTTGTCTTTATCCTTGTCCTTCTCGCTTGCGGCCTTTTCTTCATCGCTTTGCGGTTTGAACGGAGAAGCCTCGTCGGCCTTGAGCGTCAGCGCGAAGATTCCATCCGCGCTGTAGTAGCTGAAGCGCTGGTCCAGCTGGCCGGCGCTGGGAAAGAAATATCTTTGCGAAAGAAAGAAGACGTATTTCCCGTCGGCGTCGAAGACCGGATTGGTGTCGTTATAAAAGCCGTTCGAAATCTTGTTGCTCTTTTTCTGGTCCAGCGAATACAAGTACATTTGGCCGGCGCCGCGGCGGTCGTTCTTGGAGTAGGCGATCCACAGGCTGTCCGGAGACCAGCTGCCGTCGGTGATGTCGGAATATTCCCCTTCGTCTACCTGTACGGGCTTCTTTTCATCGACACCGATCCACCACAGCCTGTGCAGCTTGTCCCAGTAGAGAAGCTTCTTGCTGTCCGGCGACCACGCCGGGCCGTAGCGGTACATGTGTCCATCGGTGGTGACCCGCGTTTCCGCTCCGCCCATCTGCGGGCGCACGTACACCTCGTATTCGCCGCTCTTGTCGGACAAATACGCGATCCATTTTCCATCCGGGGACCATGTCGGGTTGAGCTCATGTACGCTGGAATTGTCGGTCGTGAGCGTACGGATGCTGCCGTGTTCGGCGGGCACGCTGAAAATGTTGCCTCGCGCTTCCATCACGGCGCGTGCTCCAGAGGGAGAAAGCCCGAAGCTTCCCACATTCTTGTCTACGCTTTTGAACTCCGGCCGCGCCTCCAGATCTTCGCCGCGCACTTCGATGGGAATGTTCCGGGCGGTTCCGCTTTGCAGGTTGTATTCATAGAGCAGGCCGCCGTTCTCGTACACGATGGCATCCGGACCGAGGCTGGGCCACTTGATGTCATACTCCTTGTAGTCCGTTAGTTTTTTCGTCGCCTTGGTCGTCAGATCGTAGCTGAAGAGATTCATCACGCCTTCACGGTCGCTGATGAAATAGATGGCGTTCCCGTGCCACATGGGAAACAGATCCATGCCGTTGGCTTTGGGAAGTTCTTCGTACGTGTTTTTCTTCAAATCGTAGAGGGCGATCGGCAAGCTCCAGCCGCCGCGATAGCGCTTCCAGGTGCGGTTTTCTTGCGAGTTCTCGATATAGGCGATCTTGTCGCCGTCCGGAGAAAAACTGGTGAGGTCTCCGCGCGGGACCGGCAATACTTTAGGCAGTCCCCCTTGCAGGGAGACCAGAAACAGCCGGGTATTCCGCTGCGGCGGCGAGGTGATGCGGTCGGAGCGGAACAATATGTTCTTTCCATCCGGTGTCCAGCCCAACACCACGTCGTTGGACGGATGAAAGGTCAGCCGCTTGGGCTCGCCGCCGTCCGTCGGAACCACGTAAACGTCCGGGTTGCCGTCGTATTCGGCGGTGAAGGCGATCCACTTGCCGTCGGGCGAGAATTTCGCATAGAGCTTTTCGCCGGCGCCGGAGGTCAGCCGCCGCGCCGCGCCGCCTTCCCGCGCCGCTGTCCACAAATCTCCGGCGTAGGAGAACACCACCTTATCCTTGGAAATGTCCGCGTATCGTAGCAACCGCGTGGGTCCGCTGGGCGCTTGGTCCGCCGGTGGGGCCGCCAGGCTCACCGCTCCGGAATGGGCCCACAGCACCAGACCCAGAAAAATCGAAACGCTCGCGAATATCCGTGCGAATGTGTTACTCATCGGTCTTCTCCCAGTCAAGTTGTTCCCCGTTCGTTGCGATTTCACAGGAAAATGGCACACCCGGGCGGCCAGCCCCCGTTATTCGGTATAGACGTAAACATTGGAAAAAAGTTCCGTTCATGAGTTGCGAGTTAGACAGTAACGCAACGGCGCTTTTCGCAGCCGTGGTATCATCAACCCGCATCCCCGTGTACGCCAAGCAAAATATTGTCTCCGCGAAGCCGGGAAGCCCGAAGCGGCAAGAGCCCGGGGCTGCGCTGCTGCCGCGGAGCGCGGATCCCCGAGCGTGTCGATGAGCTTCCGCACCAAAATCTTCCTGATTTTCCTGGCTACCGTGCTGGCCTGCGTTTCGCTGGTGGCCTACGGGGTGACCCGCTACACGCGCGCGGCCTTTGAAGAGCGGGATGCCCAGCAAACCGAGGCGCTGGTCGCGCAATTCCGGAAGGAATTCGCGCAACGCGGAGACCAGATCGTCCAACAAGTAAAGAACATCGCGGACGCCGACATCACCCTGAGAGTGGCCATCGATTTGGCGCGCCCCAACTCCGACCAATCGCTTTTCGTCCATGACGCGACCGGGGCCGCCCAGACTCAAGGGCTCGATTTCGTCGAATTCGTCAATTCCGACGGAACGGTCATTTCCTCGGCGCAATATCCTTCGAGGGTGGGCTACAAGAACGATTGGGTCGCGACCAAGGATTGGAGCGATTCCAAAGCATTTCTGAAAAAAGAAGAGCTTCCAGATGGCACGGCGCTTTCTCTGACGGCCATCCGCGCCCTCTCCGGAGGCAATGGCAAGAATCTGTACATTATCGGCGGGGTCCGGCTGGACCAGAACTTCCTTTCGTCGCTGGTGCTTCCTTCCGGAATGCGCGCGCTGCTGTATCGCAACCTGGGACCCGCGTTTGCCGCCGCGGCGCTCACGGACGCCAATGGCGGGGTCGACCAGCCGGAACGCCTGGCGCCGCTCATCCAGCAGATTCAGCAGCAGCCGCAAACGCTGGTCCGGACCATCAATTGGCGCTCCGACGCGGCGTCCGCTGAAACATTTCACGCGATACCCTTGTCGGGACGCAACAACGAACTCCTTGGCGTTCTGCTGGTGGGCAGTTCGCGCAGGGGGATGGTGCTGCTGACCGAGCGCATAGTGGCCATCGCCGCTGCGGTCACGGCAGCTGCGCTCTTCGCAGGGCTGCTGATCAGCTTGTGGGTTGCGGCGCGCATCAGCCGCCCGGTGTCGGAGCTTGCCGAAGGCGCTCGGGAAGTCGCGGCGGGCAGATGGGAAACGCGGATCGATGTGCGCAGCACCGACGAGATCGGGCAGCTGGGGATCGCCTTCAACGATATGACGCGAACGCTGGCGACCCAGCGCGAGCAACTGCTGCAAACCGAGCGCGTCGCCGCGTGGCGTGAACTGGCCCGGCGGCTGGCGCACGAGCTCCGCAACCCGCTATTTCCGCTGCAAATCACGGTGGAAAATCTACAGCGCGCGCGGCAACTGGAAGCCAAGCAGTTCCTGGAAGTGTTCAACGAGTCCACCGCCACGCTCAAGGCGGAACTCGCCAATCTCAATGCCATCGTGGGCCGCTTCAGCGATTTTTCTAAAATGCCCGCGCCGCAGTTTACCCGCGTGGACGTAAACGAATCGCTGCGCAACATCATTCGTCTGTTCGAGCCGCAGTTCAACGTGGTGGGCAAACCCACCATCACGCCGGAATATTTTCTTGCCGAGTCGCTCCCGGAGATCGATGCCGACGCTGTGCTCTTGCATCGCGCCTTCCAGAACCTGGTGCTGAATGCCGTGGACGCTATGCCCGCGGGCGGCACGCTGTCTTTGCGGACCTCCGAGCAACAGGGAAAGGTGCGCATCGAAGTCTCCGATAGTGGCGAGGGCCTCACGCCGGAAGCGTGCGCGCGCCTCTTTACGCCGTACTACACCACTAAGGATCAGGGCACCGGCCTGGGCTTGGCGATTGTTCAGTCCATCGTGAGCGATCATCATGGCACCATCAGCGTCTCCAGCGAGGAAGGCCACGGCGCGACGTTCCGCATCGAATTGCCGCAGCGCCAGGCGCTTCAGCCCGCCAATGCTGCGGAAGACGCGGCTCATACCAAGACGTCGCCGCCCACTTTCGCCGCGGCTTCGGACTAGTGCGGCAAGAAGCGAAGCATCCGCCTCCCTTCGAAGCTCCCCTCGATACTCGGGGCAAGCAGGGTAAACGGAAGGCGGCCGCCACAAATAATTCGGACGTCATCGCAATCTGAGGAATTTGCTTGCCACGCAAAGCTCATCTGCTGCTCGTTGACGACGACCCCAGTACGCTGGCTTCGCTCTCTCGTGCCTTTCGTCTTGCCGGACACGAGGCCACGGTGTGCGACAACGCGGGGCGCGCGCTAGAGTTGCTGCGCACAGAGGTCTTCGACCTGATCCTGTCGGACGTGGTTATGCCCGGGAAGAGCGGCCTGGAATTTTTGGAAGAACTCAAGAAAGCCGGTGTGAAAACGCCCGTCGTTCTGGTCTCCGGTCAAGCCAACATCGAAATCGCCGTGCGGGCCACGAAGCTCGGCGCACTCGATTTTCTCGAAAAGCCGTTGTCCACCGACAAGCTGCTGCTCACCGTGGAGAACGCGCTGCGCCTGTCGCGTCTGGAAGACGAGAACCGCGAGCTGCGCAATCGCCTCGGCAAACACGAACTGATCGGCCCCGGCCCGGCCATGGCCAAGCTGCTCGCGCAGATCGACCGCGTCGCCGCCAGCGAAACCCGCGTTTGCATCCTGGGAGAGACCGGAACCGGCAAAGAGCTGGTAGCTCGCGCCATTCATGAAAAATCCCCGCGCCGCGAAAACGCCTTTATCACGCTAAACTGCGCCGCCGTTCCCGCCGAACTGATCGAGTCCGAGTTGTTCGGCCACGAAAAGGGCGCTTTCACCGGCGCCGCCGCCAAGCGTCTCGGCAAATTCGAGCAGGCTGACGGCGGCACGCTGTTTCTGGACGAGATCGGCGACATGCCCGTGGCCATGCAAGCGAAACTCCTGCGCGTTCTGGAAGAAGGCGAAGTGGAGCGCGTCGGCGGAGACAAGCCCATCCGCGTGAATGTCCGCGTCCTGGTGGCCACACACCGCAATCTGGAAGACCTCGTGATGCAGAATGCTTTTCGCCGCGATCTCTTTCACCGCGTCTTTGTATTTCCCCTGCTGCTGCCTCCGCTGCGCGAGCGGGCCGAAGATTTTCCCGCTCTGGTCGCGCATTTCGCAGCACAAGTCGCGGCACAGAACGGCTGGAAAGAGAAAATCTTTGCCGCAGACGCCATCGCCGAGCTGCGCCGCTACGGCTGGCCAGGCAACATCCGCGAACTTCGCAACGTAGTCGAACGCCTTGTGCTCCTCGCCGGCGAAGGATCGGTCACGGCGGCCGATGTCCGGCTCATTTTGCCCGTCGCGGACCGGCAGACGGAGCGCGCCGCCGACGGCGGTGGTTCCTCCTCGATGCAATCCGGCACACTCGCGGAACGCGCGGAAGCCTTCGAAAGGGAAGTGCTGCTCAGCGAAATTCGCCATCACAATTTCCACATGACCAATGTCGCCCGCGCGCTCGGTTTGGAGCGCAGCCACCTCTACAAGAAGTGCCAGCAGCTCGGTATCGATCTTCAGTCTCTCCGCAAGCCCGAATAGCCGAATACCGCCATTTAGTCTGTAAGTTACTGAAAACAAGCCTAATTTTGTCCTTGACAAGAAATAGCGTATTGCAATACCATATTTGCATATTGCAATAGGTGGGTTCCTCGATGACTCTCGGCGACAAACTACGTTCTCTGCGTGCGGTGGAAGGTTCGCTCCGCGGTCTGGGCCGCCCGATGACGCAACTCGAGCTGACGCGCGCCATGAAGCGCGAAGTCGGACGCGGCCTCAGCCAGGCCTACCTCTCGCAGATCGAAGGTGGTACGCGTCCGCATCTGACGCACACCACCCGCGAGTTGCTGGCGCGCTTCTTTCGTGTATACCCCGGTTTTCTGGTGGACGATCCCGAAGGCTACACGCCCGGCCTGCAGTCCGACCTGCGCGCCGTCGATGCCAAGATCGACTCCTGGATTTACGCCGGCGTCGACCAATTCGCGGCCGACGGGGACCTCAGCGATGCGCTCCTAGCCATCGCGGAACACCCGGATTCCCGCCAGGCACTGCTGTTGTTGGCGGAGATTCTCCGCGCCCCGGGCCTCGCCGAACGTCTCGGCGAAGTGCTCCGGCCCAACGCTCATCAGGGCAGCGGCCATCCGCCGCCAACAGCTTCTCTCCAGAACTAGTTCGCAACGCAAGCGTCTCGGATTCCGGCCCGCGCACTACGAGTGCGCTCGAGGTGCTCTATGACATGGTCTGACTTTTATCTCTTCTGCTTCATCCTGGGTTTCGCGCTCAGCGTGTTGTCGTTCCTTGCGGGCGCCACACACATTCACCTGCCGTTCAGGCTGCACTTGCCATTTCATGGCGGCGGTCATCACGGCGGCGGCTTCGCCAAAGGGATTCCCTCGGGTCCACATGGGCACGGCCCATCAACGGGCACCGCTGCGCGCGGTTCGTCAAACGCCGGCCACGTTTCCTGGTTCAACATGTCCACGGTCATGGCCTTTCTCGCCTGGTTTGGAGGCACGGGCTACATCCTGGCCCGGGAGTCGCACCTCGTGGCGATCGTCTCTTTGGGATGCGCGACGCTGGCAGGCTTGGTCGCAGGATGGCTGGTCTTCAAGGTCATGGTGAAGCTCATGCGCGCCAACGATTCGCAGATGAACGACGCGGACTACCGGCTCGAAGGATCGGTGGGCACCATCAGCATCCCGATCCGCCAAGACGGTACAGGTGAAGTGATTTTCTCGCTCGGCGGTGTACGCCGCAGCTTGGGCGCTCGTAGCGACGGTGGCACGAGCATCGAAAAAGGCGCCGAGGTAGTGATCGAGCGCTGCGACAAAGGCATAGCGTACGTGAAGCCCTGGGACGAGTTCACGCGCTAGCCGCGATCGGCGTTCGATCGCAAAAGTTTACGGACTGACGCACGCCGCTAACAGTCCGCGCGGAGCACGAAAGGGAGGTTCTTATGTTCGGCTTTCCATTGATTCCGGTTGTTGCCGGCATGTGCATTCTAGCCTTGTTTTTGATCATGGCCGTCTTGGCCAGACTGTTTCGAAAGGCGGGTCCGCACGAGGCGCTGATCATTTACGGCCTCCGCGGCACGCGCATCGTAAAGGGCGGCGGCACGATCATCTATCCGATGATCGAGCAATGCCGCGAGCTGTCACTGGAGCTGATGTCGTTTGACGTCGCTCCGCAGCAAAGCCTGTACAGCAAACAGGGCGTCGCCGTAACCATCGAGGCGGTGGCCCAAATCAAAGTGAAGTCCGATCCCGAATCCATCCGCACCGCCGCGGAACAATTCCTGACCAAAAGGCCCGAACAGCGCGAGGGTTTGATCCGCCTGGTCATGGAAGGCCACCTCCGCGGCATCATCGGCCAGCTTACGGTCGAGCAGATCGTCAAGGAACCCGAAATGGTTGCCGATCGCATGCGCTCCACCTGCGCCGACGACATGAACAAGATGGGGCTTGAAGTGGTGAGCTTCACGCTCAAGGAAGTGCGTGACAAGAACGAATACATCACCAACATGGGCCGCCCGGACATCGCGCGCATCAAGCGCGACGCCGAAGTAGCCGCCGCCGAAGCCGATCGCGACATCGCCATCAAGCGGGCTGAGTCCCAGCGCGCCGCGGCCGTCGCCAAGGCGCAAGCCGATCAGGAGCGCGTCGCTGCGGAAACCGCTTCGCTCGCCAAGCAAGCGGAGGCCGAGCGCGATCTGGACCTCAAAAAGGCCAGTTACCTGGAGATGACTAAGAAGGCCCAGGCTACCGCGGACAAAGCCTACGAGATCGAGACCAACGTCATGCAGCAGCAAGTTGTTGCCGAAGCCGTCAAGGTCCAACAGGTCGAACGCGAAGCGCAGGTCAAGGTGCAAGAAGCCGAGATCGCGCGTCGCGAACGCGAACTCATCGCCACGGTGTTGAAGCCGGCGGAAGTCGAGCGGCAACGCATCGAGACCATCGCCAACGCCGAACGTCAGCGCCTGATGAGCGAAGCCGAAGGCCGCGCTTCTTCCATTCGTGCGCAGGGTGAAGCCGAAGCCGAGATCATCTTCAAGAAGGGTGAAGCGGAAGCCAAGGCCATGAACATCAAGGCGGAGGCCTTCCAGGAGTACAACCAGGCCGCCGTCGTCGACAAACTCATCACCGGTCTACCGGAAGTCGTGCGCGCTCTCGCCGAGCCGCTCAGCAAGGTGGACAAAGTCACCATCGTTTCCACCGGTAATGGCGATGCCGCCGGCGCGTACAAGCTCACCGGCGACATCACCAAGATCGCGGCGCAAGTGCCTGCGCTGTTTGAAGCGCTGTCCGGCATGCAGATGTCGGACCTGCTCAGCAAAGTGCGCACCATCGGCGACAAAGGGCCAAAGCCAGCGCCGCCGTTGCCCGGCAATTCCTAAACGATCGCTTCCGCTGGGGCAGGTGGGGACCTGCCCCGGCGCTTTCTTTGCCGGGGGAAGGTCATGACCATGAGAGAAGTCTTCCTGGTCTTATGGGTACTGGTGGGGATGGCAGTCGCATTCGTGGTCACGCACGGCCATCTCGTGCTCGCCATTCTGCAACGATGGTTCGTGTAGTCGGATTTGTGGCGGCCGCCGTCCATTTACCCTGAGCTTCGAAGGGTGGCGGTCGCTTTGCTTCAACGGTTGGAAAGGAGAATCATCATGGGACTCTTGGAACGTGTCAGCACTTTAATTCGCGCGAATCTCAACGACATGATCGACCGCGCCGAAGATCCGGACAAAATGATCAAGCAGGTGATCCTCGACATGGAGAACCAGTATCTGCAGGTCAAAACGCAGGTCGCGGTCTCCATCGCCGATCAGCACATGCTCGAGAAAAAGTTCAAGGAAAACGACGACGCCGGGACCGACTGGATGCGCAAAGCCGAACGCGCCGTAGACAAAGCCCAGGACGACCTGGCCCGTGCTGCCCTGGACCGCTATCAAACCTCGCAACGCCTGGCCCAAAGCTATCGCGAACAGGTCGACGACCAAAGAGCCCAGGTCGAAACCCTGAAGAGCGCCCTGCAGAAGCTAGAGCAAAAACTCGATGAAGCCAAATCCAAGCGCGACATGCTCCTGGCCCGCCATCGCCGCAGCGTCGCCCTGGGCAAAGCCGCCCGCGCGCAAACCGCGATTGGCGACCAGACCAAGAGCGCCACTTTCGATCGCCTCCGCGACCGCGTCCATCACACCGAATCGGTCGCCAGCGCCGAGGTCGAGCTGCTCTCCGACGATGTCGGCGACCGCCTCACGCGCATCGACCGCGACACCGAACTGGATCGCCTCCTAGCCGACCTGAAAACGCGCCGCCTGCCACCCGCATAAACCGGCCGCATCGTTTGCTCGAAGCACACTCCACGTAGGGGCGCAGCATGCTGCGCCCCAGCTCGGCAACTTCACCCGTACTTGGCGCAAGTCTTTTCCCCGCGATCGCAACTCCCGCCTCCGTCAAAAATAGCGCCAAAGTGACACTTTGTTCACATTTCGGCGACAACCCAGCCCGTCGCGAAAGGCAATCTATCGCTAGACACCCCGTGAAGTAGCGAATCGTGCATCACCAAATTGAATGGAGGATCACCATGGATATTCAGAACGCAATTCCCCAGTCCCCCGTGGCGAAAACCGGGCTGGTGCGAAGCTCTCTACGAATCGCGCTGGGCCTTGGCCTGGGCTTGTTTCTATCGACGCAAGCTTTCGCCCAGTACGGCGGGGGCAGCGGTGGGACCGGCATGCCCGGCACTCCCGGCTACGTCCCGCCCAAGGGCGGCTACGGTTCCGGTGCGGCTATTGGCGCCGGCGTGGGAGCGGCAGCAGGCCTCGGCATTCTGTACCTGGCGCTGCACAACCACGGCTCCGTTACCGGCTGCGTCCGGCGCACCGACGACGGCTTTGCCTTGGTCGACGAGAAAAAGAACAAGACCTACTCGCTCGTGTCCGGCAGCATCGACCTCAAGCCGGGCGAGCAGGTTCAACTGAAGGGAAAGAAGTCGAATGGCGAAAACGGCGCCGCCAGTTTTCAAGCCAAGAAGGTCGTCAAGGACCTGGGCGCTTGCAGTGTGGAATCCGCCGCGACCGCCGCTCACCAATAGTCTAGGAAAACAATCGACGTCAAACGGAGGCCGCCGGCATAGTCGCCCGGTTGGCCTCCGTTGTTTTTCTTTGCACGTTGCCAGCTACACCCGCACCGAGTGAGGACTCTCCAGATACGCCCAGCGTTCCACGAGCTGCCGGTGCGCAATCCTCCAAATCACGATTCCCGAAAATTCCAGGCGCTGCTGTGACGCCGCATCGGTGCCCGTCCAATGATTTCGCACCACCACTCTGTCGTCTTCGGCAATTAAGTCCTCAATACGTACGTGCAGGTCCGGCACCTTCTTCAGCGCGGCTCCGACGTACTGCATCGCCCCCGCAGGCCCCGGAGGCAATCCCGGCGGCACGTCTGCGCCGTGGTCCACAAACTCGGGCGCGAAGTTCACCTCGCCGATGCCGACATTTTTCCGGTTCACAAACTCCTCAAAATGGTTGCGCACGAATTCCTTCATCTCCGTGTGAGTCATGCCGGTCTTGGGATTTTTGATTTCGTGCTCTGGTGCCGGTGCGCTCATCGTGGCTCCCTCCCTCAGGCGGACGCGGCCTGATCGCGAAATTCCCGCGCATTCGCGTTGAGATATTGATCGAGCGTCACCGGCTCGCGCCCGAGCAGCGACTTCAGCAGTCCGTCCGTCTTCGCGCCCCCACCCTGCTTGTAATACTGCTGCAGTTCGAGCAGCGCGGTCACCTGCCAGTCCGGCATGCCTAGGCCCAGCATCGCCTCGCGCTGCGCCGCTTCCGGAATGTCCACGAACTTCACCGGGCGCCCGCCAACCTTGGAAATTCGCTTCGCCATCTCCTCGTTCGATATAGCTTCCGGCCCATTCAATTCATAAGTCTTGCCGGCGTGCGCGCCTCCCTGCAGCGCCTTCACTGCCACAGCGGCGATGTCGCCCACATCCAGGTAGCTGACCTTGGCGTCGCCCATCGCCTGATAAAAAGCGCCCTGCGTCCTAATACTCGCCGCATGGAAGGCCACGATGTTCTGCAGAAACCCATTCGGTCGCAGGATCGTGTAACTCATTCCCGAAGCCTTGAGCTTGTCTTCGACCTTGCGGTGCCAGCTCGGAAACGACTTGCCGTAGTCTCCCGCCCCCATAGCGGAATTGAGCACCACGTGCTTCACCCCAGATTCTTTACAGACGTCCACAACATTGCTTTCCAGCTCCACGAGCTGCGGAATCGGCGAACACACCAGAAAAACGCGGGTTACGCCTTCGATCGCGCCGCGCAGGCTCGGCTTGTCCGAATAATCCGCCAGCACCGGCTCGCATTCCGCGGGAGCCTTGGCGGCCTCCTCCTTCGATCGGTACATGGCCCGCACCTTGGGCTCTTTGCCGATCGCTTCGCGCAAAACCGTCTTCCCCACGCTCCCGCTGGCGCCCGTTATGAGAATCATTTGGTCTTCCTCCACTTGGTAGTACTCGCGAAGCCCGCTGAAATTTCAGTTTTTTTTCGCGCGCTCCGCTCTCTTCAAGGGCATGGTATAACGGCCGTATACCTCGGTGAAGTACGCACAAATTTGTAAGCTTGGAGTACTCCATGAAGGTTCACCACGGCTGTCCCGTGCAAGCCACCATCAACGTTCTGAGCGGCAAGTGGAAAGTCCAGGCCGTTTGGCAACTTTCCTTTGGTCCGCGGCGCTTCGCCGAACTCCGCGACCTTCTCCGCGGCGTCAGCGAGAAAGTTCTGGCCGCGCAGCTCCGCGAACTGGAAAAAGACGGTGTCATCAACAGGTCGGCGGAGCGCAGCTCTCCACCAAAGGTCACCTACGCACTCAGCCCTTCCGGCCACAACTTGATCCCGCTGCTCCAGGACCTTTGCGACTGGGGCTCCAAACAATTCGGCATTACGCCAAATCTGACCCACAATCCTCGGCCGGCGAAGGCATCGCCCTCTTAGACGCTGGGTTTTGTTTTTCGTTGGCGTGGCACGAACGCACGGCGGACTCAGTCGCCAAATCTCTCCGCGGCACGAGCTTTCGCCTTGGCAGCTTCTTCTTCTCGATTCTTCGGAGGCGCGTTCGTTTCCAGCGCACGCAGTAGGCGGCTTGAAACGCCCGCGATTTCGTCGATCGCCGCCAGGAACACGCCTTCGTTGGCCTTCGACGGCTTGCTGAATCCGCTGATTTTCCTCACAAACTGCAGCGAAGCCGCCCGCACCTCTTCGTCAGTGACCGGCGGATCGAAGTTGAACAACGTTTTGATATTTCTGCACATTTGCCATCACCTCGGCACGGGGCTCTGTTTTTGGCCGTGAGGCGCCGCGAAATTCCACGAGAACAGCTTCTAGCGTAGTTTTCCGTTCACGTGCGCTGTACAAATAACCCGGAGAAGTATTGGCGGTGGCGAAACGCCAAGATGCCCCAGAAAATTGCGACCAGTATCGCCATCACCAAACCCTCTCGGTTCATCAGCAGATGGTAGGCAAGGATGTTCACAATCACCGGCCCGAGAAGCGCGAGCGCCAGCGGCACATAACGGTTCACCAGCAGAAGCGCGCCGCCCACCACCTGAACGCCGGATATAAATAGAACGTAGTGCGACGCGAAGAGCGCGCTCAAAAACTGCCCCGCCGGTCCGGGAGGCAGCGGCGGCATTGGAATAAATCCCAGGAAACCGTTCAGCCCAAACACCAGGAAAACCAGCCCAAGCAAAATACGGACGATCAAGGCGACGACTTTCATTTCATTCCTTTCCAGATAAAGGAACAGCCCTGGAGGACATGATAGGGTAAGCCCGGCCCCGTCCGCCACGTCACGATCGGATGACAGCCTTCCATCCAGACGCTCGCTCTCGAGGCGGATTCACCTCAACACGACGAGACCTGATTCTCTCAGATTGGCTGGAAGACTAGTCCGACCGCAGCGCCTGGATGACGTCGACGCGCGCGGCGCGGGCGGCTGGCAAGGCGGAGGCCACCACCGCGGCAGTGAGCAGCACAATCGCGGAGCCGACAACGGGCACGGCACTCGGCATCTTTATATCCAGCAGGTAGCTACCCGCCAGCCGGGCCAGCACGTAGCCGGACGCCGCCCCGGCGGCTACCCCGGCCCCAGCCATTACCGCTCCTTCCGCGACGATTCCCGCGAGCAGGCGGTTGGGTTGAGAGCCGATCGCAAGGCGAATACCGAATTCGCGAGTGCGGGCACTGACAGAGAAGGCCAGCACGCCGGCGACACCGACGATGGCGATGGCCAGCGCGACAGCGGCGAATCCGCCGAACACAAGCGTATTCAACCGATCCGGCGTCAGCACCTCGGCGCGAATATCCTCGAGCGTGGCGGCATGCTCAACGGGCTGATCGGCGGCCATGTCGCGGACAATGCGGGTAATGGGCGTGACCAAGGCGTAGGGATCCGTGCGCGTGTGCACGAACAGGCGCCCGCCAAAGAGAGGCAGCTCTTTGTTGGCGGCGTCGTCCGGTATCTGGCCGAAGGGATGGTAGACGGTAAGCGCCGCGCCAGGCACGACATGCTCATCGTCCACGTCGGCGGCCACGCCCACGATGCGGCGAGGCCCGGTGCTGATATAGATGAATGCCATCACGGGGTCGGTCCACATGAGGTGGCGGTTGACCGGGTCTTGGCCGGGAAACATGCGCTGCGCGACGCTTTGGCTGATGATCACGACCGGCTCTCCGCCGCGACGATCATCGTCGTTGAAGTCCCGCCCAGCAACCAGCGGAACGCCAAGTGCGGCGAAGAATCCCGGCGAAACAACGCGAAACATCGCGCGAGGATCCTCTTCGCGAGTGCCCTTTACGTGCCCCTCCCCGGTAAACGCGAAGCCGGGACCGAAGACGCCGGCATCACGCCACGGGACGCTGGTGCCCACCGCGACGCGATCCACGCCGGGCAGCTCGTTGATGCGGCGGACGGTCTCGCGGTAGAAGTTGATGATATCGTCCGGAGTTTTTCCGTACGACATCACCGGCACGTTCATGGCCAGAACGCGACGCGTGTCGAAGCCGGTCTGCGTTGCCTGGAGCGTTAGCAGAGTCTTGATCAGCATGCTGGCGCCCGCCAACAGCATGAAGGATGCGGCGATCTGTGTAACCGCGAAGACGCGCAAGCGGCGGCTGGTGCTGCCCGTGATGCGCACGCCCCCGCTGGCAAGGCCGAATCCCTGCGCGTTGGTGGAGGGCAGGCGCGGGACAAACGCCAGCAGAACCGCCGCGACGATGGCCAGTCCGGCGCCAACCCAGAGCATGCTGGAGTCGACCGTGAGGCCCAGTGCGCGAACAGAGAAACGCGAGGCGTAGCGAGCCAGTATGGCCACCATCGGACGGGCACTGAGCACGCCAAGAATCGCGCCGGCGCCGCACAGCAGCAGGCTTTCGGCAAGAAGCGTGCGCCGCAACGCCGAGGTGCTCGCGCCGAGCGCGGCTCGGATGGCCAGTTCGCCCTCGCGGCGAACGCTGCGCGCGAGAATCAGGTTCGCAACGTTCGAGCACGCGATGATAAAGATCAGCACGGAGGCCGCCAACAAGACCCACAACACGGTCTTGGCCCCGGAAGTAATTTGGTCGCGCAGGAATACCGCATGAATGCGATTGTCGCCCGTTGGCGAATAAGCCTCCGGATGCTCGCGAACCATCCCGGCGTAGACGGTGCGCAATTCGGCATTCGCCGAGTCGAGGGTAGCACCGGGCGCCAGGCGGCCAAAGATCTCGGTCATGCGATGAACGCGGCCGGTGATCATCGTCGCGGAAAGATGGTGGGGACTGGTTACCACGTTAGCGATGATTTCGGTGTCGGCCGGGTAGGGGACGGACGGTTCGAGCACGCCAACAATGGTCGCGGAGCGTTCGCCAAGGCGAATGTTTTTGCCGATTACCGACGGATCGCCCTTGAGCACGGTGCTCCAGAAGCGGTACGTGAGGACCGCCGCCCCTGCGGCGGTCGGCCCGTCGTCCTCCGGGCCCAGCAACCGGCCGAGGACCGGACGCAGCCCCATCACGTCGAAGTACGATCCTCCGACTACGCCTGAGCGGACTTCGCGGGGCTCGCCAAGGCCGATCAGGGTGAAGCCGGTAGTGGAGAAGTCACCGAAGGCGCTCAGGGTTTTCACGCTGGCGCGCAAGTCGTGGATTTCCGGCACGGAGAAATTCGCGTTCTCGACGCCAAGGCCGGGGGCGCTCTGGCGGATGTAGATCAGCCGATCCTCGCCGCGGTTCACCAGCGGGCGCAGAAGGACGCCGCGTACCAGGCTGAAGATGGCCGCGTTCGCGCCGATGCCCAGCGCCAAGGTCAGCACGACCGTGACCGCCAACCCCTTGGCCCGCGCCAGCGACCGCAGCGCAATCTTCAGATCCTGAAGGAACAACCCCGCTTTGAAGTTCATCGTTCCGTCTCCTGAAATCGATCCCCTGGCTAACCCTCGCGCCCTCAATAGGTTTCCGGACCGTCCGGACCGCCTGGGCTGCAAGCTTCACCAATACGACGAATGAGATACCCCGAAATCGACACGCTAAACAAGCTCATTTTTCTACTCGTCGGCCCGCATCTCTCAGGCAGTACCTTACGCCCGTCCACGCAGGATTCCATTGTGGGCACTCCCCTTGGGCTAGTAAACGAACCCAATCTCCTTTTGTTTCGCCGTTTTAAGGGTTTTCTTCCTACCGCCGCAACCCTGGACCGGTATCCACAGCTCGATGTCCTCCATCCCCTTGGACGGATCGAACCCCTCCCCGTAATCGCTCCAGCATGCTCGGCAGGTCGCGCTCGAACTGGGCCGGTGCCTCCCCCGAATTCTGCAGCCACGCGCCCCTGATGGCGTCGATGGTCTTGGGCAACTAGCTTCCCGGGGCGCCAACCGGTGCGCCAGGAGCCGCCGGTGCCCGGGCGGCAGCCGCCGTGTCTGTATCCCCGGTCTTGAGCTTCTCTGGAAATTTGAAACCTATATAGGTACCGGAGCTAATGCCCATCAAGGTCAGCAGCGACGCATCGAATTCCGGCATGGTAATGTCGCGATACACCGACCACACAAAGACCGCTCCCAGCACCATGGTCCACACCGTGATTTGAAAGCGATGAAAGCTGATGCCGTCGCCGTCGCTCAGGATGTCGGCCCACAATCCTTGGCTGCTGGCCGGCGATGCCGCCGCGGCGGCCTGTGCCTCGGGCGAGCCGCTGGTTTTTTGCTTGTCCACGAACACCGCGGCTAGCCCGGTCGTCGCGCTGATGCCCAGCAGCCCCAGCACCGAGTACATCGGCACGTGCACTTGCCGGGTCACCATGACGATGTACACATACGCTCCCAGCGCCAGGCAAAACCAAAACGCCATCTGCACCAATCCCAGGCTGAACGGGGGACGTTTCCCGCCCGGCGGCTTCGCGCCCACGACATAACGCAGCATGTCGGTCGCGGCTGCCAGGTACAGCAAAGTTCCGATCAGCAAAATAAAAAGACCCAGGATCCAATACCAGCTGTCCCCGCCGGTGCCGATTCTCGGGTACGCGGTGGTCTCGAAGAACTGCTTAGTGTCGTTCAGCGCCAAGGTCATCGCCTGTCTCCCCTGGGCCTTGTCCTTCCCGGCATGCCGCTCCGCATAGACGATCTCCGCCCACGCTTTCCAGTCGTCCGGCTCCGCCGGGTCCAGACGGGGAATAAAATTCAAATACTCCTGGTCCGAGGGGCCAATGGCGCTGGGCGCCACGCTGCTCAGAATGTGCCCTCCGATCGACAACCGCAGGTTGCCGGGTTTGTTCCCCTGCACCCAAATCCAGTCGCGCAAGCCCTTGACGCATACGGTCACTTCCTCGCCCAACCTCACGTACGTCGAGGTGTTCAGCCGCGCCTGCTTATTGCCCGCCACCACCACCAGGGTCGAATTCTTGCGCGCGTCTGGATCCGGCGGGGAAACCGGCTGGTCCTTGGCGTAGTCGTCGGCGGCGCAGCTGTCCAGCGGTTTGATAGCCTCCGGCGACGTACCCGCAACCGTCCGCGCCGCAGGCCCCAGCATCGCCCCCAGCGCCAACAACCCCAGCACAAAGAAACGCCTTGCGGGATTAAACATGCGGGATACCTCCTTAGTTTTACAGTAGGAGTATTACCCGCGGATCATATACCCACTGTCAACGTAGCGAGAGGCGAACGCTTCCTTGGTGGCGCCGCCCTTCCGCAGCACGGTCGTCGGGCCGCGTTCACTTCGGTTGTTTCTATTCATCGATTGCACTCCGTGTTGGTAGTTTCGTATCCAAGTTCAATACTCACATGCCTCTTCTTCTGTCTCGCTGGTGTCGTTAGGTCGCAACCGCCAGTATTCGCGACGCCAAATGCGCCGCGCTGTCCTGCTTGCTTAACGGTAAGGCGGGCCTTTCCGGCGACATGGACCTGCGCATTGAGGAAGCCTTTGGAGTGAGCTAAATGCGCATGCAAGCCTCCTATGACCTCGCCCGAACCCGCAAACGCGAGAAGCTAATTCGGGTGCGGCGGATTCAACCGGCCAACGTTCACGCTTAGTATGCTTGAGCCGCTCAAGCATTGAATTACACAGAATTCAACCTAAGAAGCGTTAAATCAATAAGTTATGAATTTGCGCTCAAAAAACCGAAATTAATCTGCGCACTGCAATCACAACTCTCCGCCATTCTCGCCTGCCACGACCCTGCCGGGCGCCCCCCGTGCGCTGCACTGCCGCCCTCTTCCCTTGCGCATCCGCGGTTGTTGCGTGCGAGAATACCCGCGTGAATCCGTGGGTCGCCACCCCTGCCGCGATCGCCGCCATTGCCGGTGTTGCCGCGTACGGTGCTGTCTGGCCGCGCGCGCAGCTCTTCGGCGCGACCGTTTGCCGCACCAACTCGCCGCGCAAGCTGGCCATCACCTTCGATGACGGCCCCAACCCCGCCATCACCCCCAAGCTGCTCGATTTGCTCGACCGCAGCAACGCCAAGGCTACCTTCTTCGTGATCGGCGCCTTCGCGCGAGAATGCCCCGACCTGGTCCGAGAAATCGCCGCCCGCGGCCACGTTGTTGGCAATCACACCGAGACGCACCCGGCTCTGGTCTTCCTCCGGCCCGCGGAAATCCAAGTCGAACTACGCCTTTGCCATTCGGCGATTACCAACGCCCTGGGCGCGCCTCCAAAATGGTTTCGGCCGCCGTTTGGCGTGCGCAATCCCTGGCTGGCCAGCGCCGCGCGGGCGCTCGACATGCGCGTGGTCATGTGGACCTTGATCCCCGGCGACTGGAGCGCTCCGTCCGCGGAATGGCTTATCGGCCGCATGAAACCCATCGCCGCGAACGCCGAGCGCCTCGCCAAGAACACCACCGGCACCGGCGACATCCTGTGCCTCCATGACGGCGGCCACCGGGCGCAAAATGTCGATCGCACCCGCACCCTGGCCGCGCTGGAGCATTGGCTCCCCAGATGGCGTGACCTGGGCCTCGAATTTGTTACAATCAACGACGCGGTGCGCGCACCCGCATCCTAACTATGGACGAACGAGCCTTTTACACCGAACGCGAAGAGATCAAAAAGATCAAGATCCTGTGCCCCAGCTGCCGCGGCGAATTTGACTTTCCTGTCCGCTGGAAAGTCTGCCGGAAAAAGAAGGAACTCCCCCGCGGCGCCGGCGAAGAAGACAAGAAGCGTTTTGCGAAAGCTTCTTCCTACATGGTGCGTCTGGACGATCTGATCGCCTGCTACAAGTGCCGCAAACGCATCGAGCTGACCGGCCAGTCCACCGTGCTCATCTCCGACACCTTGGGCGATCCCAACGCCGACCCGGAAAATTTCGGCAATCGCTGATCGTCAGGAGGCCCGCATGGCGAAACTAGCGCTGATTTACGGAATGCGTTTACTGCCGGAAGAAGACCTGGGCGAAGTGCAAGACGCCACCGTGGTGCTCAAGAACGGCCGAACCGCCCGCGTCACCATGCATTTGATTGAGGGCACCAAGGAAGAGATCGAAGCCACGCTGCGCGAATCGGTGGAAGCTTTTTTCGAGATGTACCCGGAAATTTAGAAGCGGCCGCAAGGAAAGAGTGACGCGTCACTGTTTCCTTGCGACTCTTTCGGATGGAGCCGTTGTTCGAGGCCAGGTAGCACAGGCATCCGCATCTCCTTAGCGCGCATCGCATTGACAACAGGGAGATTAACCATGAACCGTACTCACTGGGCTTGTTTCGCTCTACCCGCGCTGCTCCTCCTTTCCGCCGATACACGCAGCGCCCTCGCGCAAGAGCCTGACGGTCCGCAGGTGGAAGCTCCGCCTCCCGTCGCGTCGCCAGCGAAGCCGGCCGCCGCACGAGTCGGCCCCGGCGAAAAGATCCGGATTCCCTCGGGCACTCGCGTCGGCGTCGTTCTGGAAAATGGCATCTCCACGCGCAGCGCCAAGGCCGGCGATTCGCTGTACTTCCGTACTTCGTTTCCGATCACCCAGAACAACCATATCGTGATACCGATTGGCTCGTATTTGCGCGGAGAATTGCTGGAAGCCAAGCGCCCCGGCCGCGTCAAGGGCAAAGGCGAATTCCGCATGCGCCTGAACACACTGATCTTTCCCAACGGCTACACGGTCGATCTCAACGCCGCTCCGCGCAGCGCCGACAGCGGCGGCAAGGAAACGATGGACTCCGAGGGCAAAGTAACCGGCCCCGGCGGCAAAGGCAAAGACGTCGGCACCGTGGCGGAGACCACGGTAACCGGCGCGGGCATTGGCGCCATTGCCGGAGGAGCCAAGGGGGCAGGAATCGGCGCGGGTATCGGCGGCGTGATCGGCCTCGCGACGGTATTGCTGACGCGCGGCCCCGACGCGCAGCTTCCCCGCGGGTCGACGCTGGACATTGTCCTGGAGCACGAACTGTCGCTCGACAGCGCGCAGATCCAATACACTCACGTAGGTCAAGCCATGCCGGTCACGGCTCCGCCCATCAGCCAGCAGTAGCCCGAGCAACTTGCAGGCGACGACTTGGCTGGGCCGATAGGTTTGGTAAGTCGGCAGTTTCCCGCTAGGCGGTGGTTTCGCGGCGCGCTTGCGCGAAGCGCAGCGGGCTGAAGCGTTCCCAGTCTAACGAGACGCGTTGGTGGGTGACCCACTCGCGGATCAGGCGGGCGGTGATGGGTGTGAGGAGGATGCCGCTGCGGAAGTGACCTGTGGCGATCAGCAGGCCGTCGAGATCGGTGGGGCCGAGAATGGGGAGATGGTCGGGAGAGTCGGGGCGCAGGCCGGCCCAGGTTTCTTCGATTTTGGCGTGGGCCAGCTCGGGCGCGAGCTCAATCGCGGCGGAGAGGATTTTTTCCAGGCCGCCCGCAGTGACCTGTTTCTCGAAACCTACATATTCGACGGTGGCGCCAGCGAGAATCCTTCCGTCGTTTCGTGGAACGAGATAGATTTTCTCGGACCAGAGCACGCGCTCCATGGGCAGCCCTTGGAGGCGCAGCGCGATCATCTGGCCCTTGGCGGGGCGCACGGAAACGTAGGACTTCATTCCTTCGATCGAGGAAGAAAAACAGCCCGCGGCGATGATGGTCCACTTTGCGGAGACTTTTTCGTCCTGAAATTCCAATCCGGTGCAAGTCTTGCCCTCGCGCCAGATGGCTTTCGCCGCGCGTCCCGGAAAAAGTTCCACGCCACTCCTGCGGGCGGCCTGCAGTACCGCTTGCGTGAGCGCGCGATTGTCGACCGAGGCTTCGTCTGGCCGGAGCGCGGCGGCTTGCAGATCGGAACTCAGTGCTGGCTCCAATTCGCGTGCATCCTCTGGGCTGAGTGGTTCCGCTTTGAGTCCCAGTCCGTGATGCATGGCGATGAGCGTGCTCAGTTCACGCACGGCGTCCGAGGCAAAGAGCGCGTCGAGCGTGCCCTTGGGGCGGAAACCGACGCTCTGACCGGACAGCTCTTCGACTTGGGCGACAAACTCCGGATAGAGCGCCATGCTGGCTTTGCCCAGAGGCACCAGCGGAATCGTCGCCGGGCTTTCGGGAGCAGGCGACAAGATTCCCGCGCCGGCCCAGGAGGCTTCGCGTCCCGGCTCACCTTGATCGAACACCGCAACGCGCAAGCCGGCGCGGGCGAGTTCCAGAGCGATGGAGCCGCCGATCAGACCGCCTCCGGCGACGGCCACGTCGAATTTCTTCATGGATTCATTTTAGCGCATTCGAACATTCGCTTCATCGCGGACTGGTTGGAGCTGTGGTTAGTTTCCCAGTAGATTGCCGCGGACAAGTGTGTCAAGTCCGCGCGTGCCGGGACCCAGCGACGATTGGAGGCAGGCTGCGAATAAGAGCTTACAACTTCCGACAACTGGACTGGAAGGCTACCAGCGGCTGACGTTCATGATGCTGGACGGCGAAATCGAGCCGCATCAGCGGACACTGCCGGTGCAAGTCTCGGATTTCACGGCAGGTAGAAAGTCGGACGGGAGAGGCTCTTTGCCGGTCGAGCTGGGGAGAATGTCCCAAGCCGTAAAGGTCACAATCAGACCCTCCTTTGGAAACACCTGCAGGTTCTGCCCGCCGAATCCGCGGCACAACCAGACGTACTCAGTGGAATCCGGGAGTTTGGACAACCACCACTTGAAGCCATACTTGAACGACGGGTCGTCGGTTTGGAAGTAGGGCGTCACCGACTGTTTCACCCATGCACTAGAGACGATGCGCTGGCGGTCCCACATACCATCGTGCAGATACAAGTAACCGATCTTCGCCAGGTCGCTGTCGTTCAGATACAATCCGCCTTCGGTGTCCACGACTCCCAGATACGTGCGTTTCCATTGGTGCCTGATCCCCAGCGGTGCGAACAAAAATTTCTGGCCGTAGTCGTCGATCTCCTGGCCGGTTTCTTTCTGAAAGATATAGGCGAGCAGTTCCGTAACGCCGCTGCTGTAGTTCCAGACCTTGCCGGGTTCGGCGGCCATGGGCTTGTCGATCACGTACTGCACCCAGTCATCGGTGGCTTCCATCAAGCTGGAATCGCTGCGAGGGTCGTCGTACGGCACATCTTCCTCATGCCATTCCAAGCCCGCGGTCATGGTCAGCACGTCGCGCAAGGTCATGCGGCGCTTGCGGTCGTCCACATTTTTCACTTTGGATGTGTCGAAGTATTTCAAGACCGGTGTATCCACGCCGGCTTTGAAGTCACCGCGTTGCATGGCGGCGCCAATAATGACCGAAGTGACGGTCTTGCTGACCGATTGCATCGTATGCAGATCGGTGCCGTGATAATAGGGGTGCCACTCCGGATCGAAATAGTTGTACCGCCCGGTAAGGCGAGCGTTAAGGGGCCCTCGTTCCGCGGCTTCCTTGCCATAAATCTTTGCGTAGTCGTGCGGGTAGGTGCGTTCAAAAACCTTCTTGCCACAGCGGAAGACCGCAAAGCTATCCATCATCTGCGAATATTTCCCCGAGGCCATATCCTTGTCGAGCCTGAGGAGAACCTGCTCATCCAACCCCATACTGCCCGGGCTGGCGGTTGCCCAGCCTTTGGTCGGCCACAGGGCGTCACCCGCAGGGCGGGCGGCGGGGTCGCCGGCAAGCAGAACGGCCGCAGAAGCCAAGAGCAGGGACATGATAAACGCCGGAAAGAGGGTCTGCTTGTTCATTGGGGTTCCGTCGAAAACTTTATAGCATAGCGCGCGGCGATTAAGTGCCTGCAGCTTGCGTAACTTCGTGTATTGCCCCTTGGCACCGGCCTAAGACTGCGCTTGGCCGAAGAGTGCGTCGTAATGCTTCCAGTAGCCTTCGACTTCGCCCAGGATGCGCTGGAATTCGACATCGCCGCGCAGCTTGTCCCAGTTTTTGTCGCGCTGGAACCAGGGAAAATTATGATCACCAAGTTGAACGGCGCGTCTCAGCCAGGCGAGAGCCGGCCGCTTCTCGCCCAATAGCGCATAGACCGCGCCAATCCATTCCGCCAGATCGCCGTCCACCACGTCTTCCTGCTTGTAACGAAAGATGCGCGGATCAATGCGTTCGCGTTGGCCGCGCGAAGCGTGGACGATGGCGGAAAAAACCATGGGTTCTTCGTCTGCTTGCAAGCCAGCTAGTTTTAAAGCGCGCTCGAGCACCTGCGCGGCCTCCTCCGTTTTTCCCTGGTAGTAGAGGAAATCGCCGAGAAAGGTCAGGAGCTTGAACTGGTCGGGGTAGCGCTCCAAGGCCCGGCGGATCTCTTCTTCCGCCTCATGGGCCTTGCCTTGATACAAGAGTATTCGCCCATGCATCCAGTAGGGCTGTGGCGGGGTGGGATCGAGCTCGCGGTCGCGACGAAAAGCGGCTTCGGCCAATTCGAGCATTCCAGCGTAGTGATAGATGTAGCCAAGATGCCTCCATGCTATGGGCGAGTTTGGTGCCAGCGCCACGGCCTCGCGCAAGATGCGCAGGGAATCCTCGTTCTTGCCCTGCTCGCCAAAAATCCCTCCCAGCACCATGTTGGCTTCGAAGGAATGCGGGTTGAGGGCCAATGCTTTGCGGGCCGCTTGCTCCGCCGACGCCAGGTTGCTCGCCGCGTTTTGCTGGAAATTTGTCCCTTCGAGCGTGTAGGCCTCCGCCAGCAAGGAATAAGCGTCAGCAAAAGCAGGATCTTTCTCGATGGCGCGTTGGGCGGAGCGTCGTGCGTTCTGCAAAGGCTCCTTCCTGGAGTTCACAAAGTAGTCCGCGTAGTAGGCCCGCGCCTGCAGCAACAGGTCGTAGGCTTCCGCGGATTGTGTTGACGAAGTTTTCAAGGCGGCCTGCTCGGCCCCGGAAAGCTGCACGCTCAAACCATCCACTACCTTCTGGGCGAGGTCATCTTCAAAGCGCAGCAGGTTTTGACCCTGCAGGTCGTAGCGGCCGGCCCAGCGGGCCGCGCCGTGATCAATCAACTGCACGGAAATGCGCATGACTCCGCCGACTCGCTGATAGGTGCCCGCCAGCACCGAATTCACTTCGAGCTCGCGGGCGGCCTGCGCCGGATCATCGGCACCTTTGGCATATTTGAGAACGGAATTGGTGGGACGAACCGCGAGATTTTGCAGCGCGGCCAGGCGGCTGATAATGGCATCGGCTATGCCAATGCCCCACACCTCACTTCCGCCTTGGCCGGAAAGGTCGCGGAAAGGCAACACCGCAAGGGTACGTACGGACGGTACTACCGCGGCGGGCGCAGGGGCAGGTTCCGCGACTCGCGGTGAGTGATAGTGCACGAAGGCGGCTAGCGCGGCGGCAAGCATCACAGCAGCCACAGCGATACTCGCGACCATCATGCGTCTCGCCGGCCTGGTGGGCTGGTCCACGGTCAAGGCGTGTCCAGAGTCGGTGTCGCGCTTCAGCCGCTGCAAATCCGCGCGCATTTCAGCGGCGTGCTGGTAGCGCAGATTGCGGTCTTTCTCGAGAGCCTTGTTGATGATCTCTTCCAGCTTTGTGGGCAGCTTAGGATTCAGGCGAACGGCAGGAGCAGGCGACCGGTTCAGGATGGATTCGAAAATGGTGGCGGTACTGTCGCCCCGGAAGGGCAATTGACCGGTGGCCATCTCATAGAGGACCGCTCCAAAGGAGAACAGATCGGTGCGGGTGTCCAGTTCCTTGGCCCGGGCTTGCTCCGGGGACATGTATGCGACGGTGCCGAGAGTCGATCCAGGGCTGGTGAGATGCTGGTCATCGATGGTAGCCGTCATGGTGTTCGCCGAAGCAAGTTGGTTTGAAGAACCGGCCGTGGGCGTGACCTTGGCCAGACCGAAATCCAGCAACTTGGCGTGTCCGCGCTTGGTGACAAAGATGTTGGCGGGCTTGACGTCGCGATGGACGATGCCCTGGGAGTGCGCGGCGTCCAGGCCGTCGGCAATGTCAATGGCCAGCGACAGGACGGTTTCGTTCTCTAACGGCTTTCCTGCGATGAGATGCTTCAGCGTCGCGCCGTCCAGAAACTCCATAGCAATGAAGGACTGCTCCGCGTGCTTGCCGATTTCGTAGATGGTGCAAATATTGGGATGATTGAGAGCCGAGGCCGCGCGGGCCTCGCGGCGGAAGCGTTCCAGAGCTTGGGGGTCCTGCGACAGTTCCTCGGGGAGGAATTTGAGGGCGACGAAGCGGCCGAGCTCGGTGTCCTCCGCTTTATAGACCACACCCATGCCGCCGCCGCCCAACTTTTCGACGACCCGGTAGTGTGAGATGACTTGGTCGATCATTCAGAAGGTGTGCGGTGTGCAGCTGCTCCATCTTAAGGGGAGGGTGTCCGCCCGTCAACGAACGACGGCATTGCTCGATTGTGACGGATCCAGAACGACGAGGTAGCTGCGTATGCGCGGAGGTGGCCCCACCCGATATCGCAAATCGGGGCAAATCAGTAACCGCTCCCTGTGCGGATCAGACTTGTGCATCGTGGCAGCAGCGAAAGGCGCCCGCGACGGTCCGCGGCCGCTACAGGGTGGCCGCATTTTTGACATTGCCCCCGGTGACCAAGGCGCGCCCGCCATTGCTTCAAGACTCAAGGTACACGGAATACCCTGAGGCTTGTGATAGCGGGCCCTGGGCTGCTCACTTGGCAGCGTTTGCAAGGGGAATCGCTTCGAAGTACTTTGGCACGATGACTTTGGTCTTCGGCGAAGCAGCTAGGATCTCTTGGACGAAGGACTGCAAGGCGTCGAGATTGGCTTGCTGCGAAGCGCTGAACGGCGCCAGAAAATTGTCCCAATGAGTCGGCAGGACCAAGGCTGGAAAATGCAGGTCGCGCATGAGGCGGCCGCTGTAATCGTAAACTTCCTTTCGGGAGGCGCCAGCTCCGATCAACGCGACGTCCGGCTCCAATCCTGCAATCTCGCGTTCAATGTAGTTCATCCCGCCGAACGCGAGAATCTGATGACCTTGGAAGCGAATCAAGTAAGCGAGAGTACCTCCCTCCGGGTGGATCTGTTCCAAGGTCAACGGGGCTTTCATTCCAGCCGGGGCTACGGCGGAGCTGAAGTAGCGTTTGTGGTCGAGAGCGCTGTGAATACTGGGAATAACTTTGAGGGAGAATGAAGCGAACTGGTAGTCTTCTCCGCCACGGACGGTAATTAACTGTTCTTCGGGCACAGCGTAAGCGCGCATCACATTTTCGGTACTCTCGGTGCCAATCACTGCCGCGTGAGTTTTGAGGGCGATGTGAGAAACATCCAGGATGTGGTCGTAATGTGTATGGGTAACGAGAACGAAATCTGCTCGTTGAATGTGCGCATCGATGGCGGCGACGTCCGGCGAGGCAACGTCACCCCATCCATACGCCCGGCGAGTATCACCAGGCATGGGGTGGCCGCCTGGTGGCGGCGGTCCGTTGATACGCGACAGATAGGGATCGATCAGAATAGAGGTGGTGCCATCGGTGATCTCCCAGCCCGCCGCTCCCAGGTACCTCAGAGTGACAGGGTCGTTTTTTTCCACGTGCGGAGGGTTCTGAGCGGCTAGAGTTCCGAGGGCCACCATGGCAAGCAGGCAACACGCGGGCCCAGACTTCACCATTTGCATACACCTCCAGTTCGATCCTGGCGTGGAGTTTATTTTGAGCAGCGCGGCCGGGTCAATCAACCAATTGCGGCAGCCACGGCCATAAAAGATGGTTTCGAGGATTGAGGGTGGATCGCCGGCAATCAGATGCCGGCGTACCAGGCGTAGCCTGGTTCTGGGCGGCCGCTACAGGTGCCACAAATGGGCTTCCGGGCAAGTCAGCAGATGCCCAATTACCGCCGCGTTTATCACTTTTATTCGGCACGCTGCCCGTGTTCAGGCGTGTTGTAGCAATTCCGTTCGGTACTTCGGGGCAAGCGCGGCGGCTTTGGCCTTAAATTCTGATTGTGCTGCTTCACCCAACTCTGGCGTCGTCGTCGTGTGACGCCGCTGAATTCGACTTGTCGGCCATTTCTTCACGCCTCACAAGTCATGACTGCGTCGGCTAGGAAAGCGCCGGGTAGTCGGTATAGCCGTGCGCGGCTCCGCCATAGAACGTCGCGCGATCAGCGATGTTGAATGTGGCGTGTTTCCGGATGCGTTCGGTGAGATCTGGATTTGCAAGAAACATGCGCCCGAAGGCAACGGCGTCGGCATGTCCTTCCTCGATTGCGGTGGAAGCGCTGTCCGGGGTGTAGGCACCTGCGGAGATCAACGGTCCGTCGAAAATAGGGCGGAAAAGCCGAGCATTGTTGACAGCATCCGCGTTAATGCCCTCGCTCAGACCAATCTCGGATGCGCGCGCTTCAATAAGGTGAAGGTACGCGATTCGGCGCTCGCTTAATTTCCGTATCACAAAGCCAAATAGTTCTTTGGGATTGCTTTCGCTTATCCCAGCAAAGTTGTTGTGAGGCGCGAGGCGCACTCCCAGGCGATCGGCTCCAATCTCGCCGGAGATGGCCTCGACTACTTCCAGGAGAAAGCGCGAGCGATTGGCGATCGAACCGCCATAGATGTCCGTACGCTTGTTGGTTCCGTCCTGCAGAAATTGGTCGAGCAGGTGGCCATTTGCGCCCTGTACTTCGACTCCATCGAATCCGGCCTCCATCGCGTTGCGGGCGGCGAGCCGGAAGGAGGCCACAATTCCGGGAATCTCCGCAGTTTCCAAGGGGCGTGGAGTCTCATAGTCGACCTGCTGAAATGCCGGTGTAAACGCCTTTCCGGAAGGAGGGATCGCGGAGGGCGCGACCGGCACAGAACCGTCGGACATATAGGTAGAATGCGAGTTTCGGCCGTTGTGAGCGAGTTGTAAGACGATACGGCCGCCGCAACCATGGATGGCGTCGGTGATCGTTCGCCAGCCTGCAAGCTGTTCCGTTGTAAACGCACCAGGGGCGCCTGGATAACCTTGCCCCTGCTGACTGATGGCAGTTCCCTCGGTGATGACCAGGGCGGCTGACGCTCGTTGTTTGTAGTACAGCGCGTTTAGTGCTGTCGGAACTCCCCCCGGACCTGCGCGCATACGGGTCAGGGGAGCCATAATGATGCGATGCGGAAGTTGCAGGGCACCAAGGCGGAGCGGGGCAAAGAGCGTCTGGATGGACATGATGGGTTACCTCTGAAGGCGAGCGATGGTTAAGTCTCCGGGTGGTTCTATCCACCAGCACGAACGAAGGTGCCCAGTGGCTGGGTGAATGTGATTTCGCCCATGTCGATGGCCACTAGCAGTGGATCTGGAACTTTGTTTTGCGCGGCGTCGTAGGCAAAGACCCGGCGCGTGGTTGGGAAAATGATTCCGTCGACGTTTCTGTAGTTGGATGCGTAATTGGCACCCGTAGCCCCGCCGAGAACGTCTACTGTGTAGTCGTGCCGGCGTAACAATCCGTCCTCGCCGAAGTAGGAGATTGCTACGGGATTGTGACTAACAATGTTTTCCGGGAAGGTCACCTTCAGGCGCCGCCATTTCTCTCCATTCTCTTGCCACGGAGTCAGCTCCTCGGTCACGACGCCCGGATAGGTGTAGAGGAACGGAACCGTCAGATAAGTCCACAACGCTTCACCACTGAAATACGCAACGTCGGCGTCGTCCCACGGTGTTTCGAGCGTTTTGGCTTTCATGGAGCTAGCCGGATCATCGCGGCTTTGCAATTCACGGCCGCGTTCATCGGCGATCACCACTCGGTGTGGTTCGAAAATCGACCGCTTGTTCTTTCCGGGAAAGGCCATCGTTAGATGTTGCGTGTGGGCATCCGCTTCGATAATCACGTCTTTAAGGGCGTCGGGCTTGCCTTTGACATGCCAGATACCTCCGGTGACGGAGGCATGCACGTTGATTCTGTTTATTTGATTCCAACGAGGGATTCCGCCGTGCGCGGTTACAGCCAGTTCCAACAGGCCGTTCATTTGTGTTCCCTTCCATTCCGCTCTTTACGCCGTGTGAGATCAGCCGTGGGAGGTCAATAGTGGTGGCGTCGCGGATGTCGCGTTCCACCCTGAGTCGAGCATCACTTTCTGGCGGATCAACCGGAGCATATCCGCTACTCGAAACGGAATCTGTGTCAAAAGGAACAGCCCAAGATGTCGACATGGTGCGATCCGCGACGAAAAGCGCCCGCGACGGTCCGCGGCCGCTACGGGTGCCCGCACCTTTGGTTTTTGCAAATATTAAAGGCAGGCGTCGACAATTTTGCACTCGGCTGGGCGGGCGAGCCCCGTCGGCACGAGGGAATTGGTTTGGGTGAGCTGCAGATCGGGTTTGCCGGTGGACGACGAAAGGCGCCCGCCTCAGAAGGCGGCCGCTACAAGTGCCCGCAATGGAGGAAGCCGCAAAGCTGAAACGAGAATGTCAGATGCCGGCGTACCAGGCGTAGCCTGCTTCTGGAGAGGCGGAGCCCAGGCCCTTGCCGAAGCTTTTCAGGCTGTCGGTGACCGTCATGTGGGTGATGAATTTTACACTCTTGTAGCCGAGCTGGCGGGGGAGCCGCAGGCGTAGCGGGCCGCCGTTGCCGACGGGAAGTTCGCCGCCATTCATCCCGTAGGCGAGAAAAGTCTGCGGATGCAGGGCATCGGCCATATCGATGCTTTCCCACCAGTCGGGCTGGAAGGAGAAGTAGGCAATGTACCTGGCTTGCGGGTGGACCCCCACGATATTCAGGACATGGGAAAGAGGCACGCCGATCCACTCGGCTATATACGACCAGCCCTCTTCACACGCCAGTTGCGTGATCTGGCTGCGCGACGGGTAACTTTTAAGCTGGGCAAGCGAAAACGAGGCGGGCCGGTCGACCATGCCGTTGACGGAGAGCTGCCAGTCCGCGAATCCTCCGGCCTGGAGGCGCTTGAAGGCGTCATTTGGGGGCGCCATTTCATTCGCGAGTGGAGGCTTGGAAATCTGGCTGGGATGGAACTCGCGGGCTAACGAGTGCCTGGTCAGCAGCCGCTGGGAAGCGTAGGTTAACGTTTCGCCGAGGCCGTAGATTCCGCCGTGATCGGGCGGGACCAGTCCATAGCTTTGCGCGATGTGCGCGGCCACGGCTAGGCCCGCTACGCCGGCCGTGGCGGCGAGTCCGGTCTTGATCAGTTTGCGGCGCGAGAGATCGCTCATGTGCCCTCCCCTTGTGTGCCAGCTCGGCCCGTGATCATTGCTCGCATGCGGCTCCGGAACCCCGCAAGGCAAACCATCCCGACATGGACCAGCAGGAAGAGCACGAGAGCCAGCGAGACGAAGAAGTGAAGCGTGCGCGCGGATTGCTGGCCGCCTAGCAGGGTGACGGTCGCCGGAACCGCGGAAACAAAGGCCGGGGACATCGCCAAGCCCGTCCAGATGACTAATGGAAACAGAACGAAGATCACGAACAGGTAGGTGAGCCGCTGGAGCACGTTATACGACCAGGCTTCTGCTTCACTCGGCCGCCGGAGGCGCAAATGGCCGGAGATTGCGGTGGAGAACGCGCGCCACGAAAGATCAGCCTTGGCTGGGAGCAAGTTTTTCCGCAAGTGCCCTGTGAGGAAGATGGAGATTGCGTAGAGCAGGCCGGTCAACACCACAAGCCAGGCGGCTTGAAAGTGGAGGTAGCGGCTCCAGCCATTTTGGTCCGGCAGCACGTAGCCGTAGCCGGTCTGCACCAAGGCTCTTGAGGAAGGGATCGGCAGCTTGAACAGCGTCGGAGTCAATACATTGCCGGTCTCGCCCCAGTAGAAGCGCGGGTGGGAGATTACAATTTCAGCGCCGCTGACGAGCAGGGCAAGAAAGCACAGGGTGGTGATCCAGTGGGTGAGGCGGACGAGGACGGAGTGCCGCGAAGTACGCGAAGCAACTGTGGCGGCCGGGACGGCCGAAGCGGAACTCGGGAGATAAGCGGAGTCGCTCATACCGGGGATGCTATCATGCGGCGGGCAAATGTCGGACGTAGTTTCCGGATGGCCGACGGCCCGGAAGTATTATAGGCCAAGGAGCAGGGAGCCGTGACCACGCGAGAGCGCAAGGTTCACAACGAGGTTCACACTCAACTGGGCCGAGCCGCGGTCCAGATCTTCGCCGCTAATGATCGCATCAATCAGATTCTTCTTGAGCATCTTGACCCTGCGGCCTGGCGAGCCAAGCCGCCCGGCAAGGCCCGCACCATTGCCGCGATCTTCACGCACATGCACAATGTCCGCACCAAGTGGGTCCGGCTCACCGCTCCGCACCTGAAGATTCCACGACAACTGCAGCGCACGAACTGCACGCCGAGGCAGGCGCGGGCGGGATTGGCTGAGAGCGCGGCTCGCTGCGGGGAAATGCTGGCGGAAGCGCTCGGCGGCGTTGGGGGCCACGTTGAGAAGTTTCATAGAGACGGCTGGGCTAAGCCTTGGCCGGTTGGCCCGGAAATGCTGTGCTACATGCTTGCTCACGAAGCCCACCACCGCGGGCAGGTGTGTATGCTCGCGCATCAGCTGGGATTCCCGTTGCCGCAAGAGGTGGGGTACGGCATATGGAATTGGGAAAAGTTGTGGAAAGAGTGCGGGTCGCCTGGCGGCCTCGGCTGCGATTCTTAGGGAATCGCTTCAATTTCCGGTGTTCAGCTTAATTTCCGCCGTGTCGCCCTTTACTTGGACTGTCGTGCCAAAGGGCTTGGACGCGTCGGCCAGGCGCTGGAGGATATAGCCGGCTCGCGCGCCCGTCACGGGCGAGGGCAAGCCGCGGGTGTCCAGGAATTCGTTGTTGGTGTACTCGCTGTGAACATCGGGCTGGCCCTGGCCCAGGTTGTTCATGGCGATGGGCCGGAACGAGATGGATTGCAGATTCTTGCCCTGAAATTGGACGTAGGCGACCACGCTCTCCCAATTTATCGGTTCGTCGATGTAGGTCAGCGTCGGCGGCACGTTGTAAATGAAGTTGCCCAAGTCGTAGAAGATGGGCCGGCCTTTGTAAATCTCCACGCCGTGCACGAGCGGCGCGCCGTGCATCACGATGATGTCCGCACCCGCATCCACCTCCGCATGGGTCCACTTCTTAAGCCAATCATTCGGGGCGAGCCGCTCCTGCATTCCTTCGGTGAAAATTGTAGAGAAGGAATGATTCCCGAAGACGTGGTTGTGCTGGTAGACGATCACGAGGTCGGCGTGCTGGCGTGCGTCACGAATGGTTTGCAGGATGCGTTGGGAGTCTTCGGGATTTGGCGTGTTGGCAGGCGCACCGGGCAGATCGGCTGTCGCTTCATTTTCTTTGTCGCCGGCTTCGACGCGTAGCTCATTTACGCCCGGGCGGTCCGCCGTGGCGCTTGCTCCGGGCGAGATCAGGCCTGAAGCGCTGGCGATCAGGGCGATCGTACCCTTGGGCGTGTGCATGTAGGCCGGAGCTGCTGCTTCTACGATGTTGTTTCCGGTTCCGGCATGAACGATCTTACGGCTGTTGGCTTCCTGGATGGTGTTCTTAATGCCGGTCACTTTCAGATCGAAGGCATGATTGCCGGAGAAGGACAACAAGTTAAAGCCGAAAGTAGTAAGGGAATCGAGTGCTTCGGGCGGAGTGAGAAATCCTCGTCCTTCCTGGACGGTTTCGCCCTTTTCGGCGATCGCGGCTTCCAGGTTGGTGAATACCACATCGCCCTTCAGCAGCCCTTGGATCACCGGGACCGCCGCCGGAGCGGTCGCCCGGATGTCCGAGCGGATCATCGACTGCCCCGTCAAAGTTATCGTGATCGGGGTCGACTGCGGCCTCAAGGCAGCGCCTGTCGCGCACACGACCGCGAATAGAACCGCTAGGCGCGCTGATCTCGCCCACGACCGGCCAGTTTGCCATATCGTTTTCGTTCGCATTGGCCCTCGCGTTTTCATGTGCAGTTTAATCGGTGCGGCCCTACAGGGAGCTCACGAGCTCTTCGGAGAGGACTTGGGCTTTTTTTGCGGCGCTGCGGGCGCGGGTCCAATCGCCTACGTGCGCCGATTCGCGGGCCTCGGTGACGAAGCTGCGGACCTTGGAGGCCAGATCGAGTTGAGCGGGATTCAGGCTCTTGCCCTGGGTTACAGCAATATTTCGCTCGGCGATGCTGAGGCTTACGTTGGTCTGCTGCTGCGCTTCGGTGGTTTCTTCGGCCGTCAACTGCGGCATGATCTGCGGGGGTTCGGGCCTGGCGGCGGCGTTCTGTGCCGGGGCTGCCGGGACCCGCGGGCGTTGCGGGGCGCTCTGAACGATCGCCAGCGGAGAAGGCGACGAGGGGATGTCGAGCTGAAGCTCAGGGGCCTCATCCGTCTGTTCGCTTGCGGCTGTGAGCATTCCGAGAGGCCTCGGCCGCGCGGCGGCTGCGGCGGAACTCCACGGAAATGTTCTCGCCTTCACCTTTTGCTCCGGGCATCCGCTCAAGGCGGCAACGGAGGCGCACAAAACCGCCAACGATAGGCGCGCACGGGCGCGAGGTGAGCCAACAGGGGACTGCGTGGCTATGAGTTTCATCATCAGGCCGCGAGGGGCAATTCGATGCGGAACGTGGTTCCCCGACCGACCTCCGAAGTAAAGTCTATCGAACCGTTGTGGAGCTGTACAATTCGGAAGGTGCTGGCGAGTCCAATTCCGCTCCCCCCGGGGCGTGTAGTGAAAAATAGCTGAAAAATCTTCTGTTTGTTCTCCGGTGGAATGCCTTTGCCGGTGTCGCCCACGGTGATTTCCGCCATTTCGCCGCGGCGGCTGAGCATCACATGCAACTTGCCTCCGTTGGGCATGGCTTCCACGGCGTTGAGCACCAGATTCAGCACGGCCTGCTTCAGGAGCGCACGGTCGACGTAGACTTGCGGCACGTCAATGGGCAGAAGTTGGGCCACCTGCACGTTGGCTTTCTGCAACTGCGGCTGCGCGACCTCCATGACTTCCTTCAGGATATCGGCGAGCTGCGTGGCCTCCAGGAGCACTTCCATGGGGCGAGTGAAATCGAGGAAGCGCTTGACCACGGCGTCCAGGCGGTCGATTTCCTTGTCCAGCACCTGAACGGCTTGCTGCGCGCCGCCGTCGGTCTCCGGGGGTAAGAACTCTTTCAGATTTTCCAGCCACAGGCGCATGGAGTTGAGCGGGTTTTTCACTTCGTGGGCCACGCCGGCGGTGATGCGGCCCAGGGCGGCCAGGCGCTCGCTGACTTGCAATTGGGTATTGATGCTCTCGATGGAATCAAGGTCACGCAGAGTGACCAGAGCGCCCATGCGCTCGCCCTCTTCTTGAATGGACTGCACGCTGACGCTGACGCGCTTGGGGCCTTCGATGGTGGCCAAGTCGGTTTCCGCGGCGATTTCGCGGAATTCGTCGCCTTCAACGTGCAGCACTTCGTGCAGCGGGTGGCCCACCGGAAAGATTTCGCTTACGCGGCGGCCGAGAAAATGTCCCGCGGGCGCGCCAAGAAATTTCTCCGCCGCGGGGCTGACCATGATGGCGCGGGCTTCGCGGGTGAAGAGGATCAGGCCGTCTTCCATGCCGGCCATCACGGAGTTCATGTTTTCGCGCAGGGTGCTGAAAATTTCGTGCACGCCCCGGAGTTGCTGGCCGACCTGGGTGATCTTGCGGCTGACTTGGCGAAGTTCGTCGCTGCCTCCGGCGAATCCCGTGGTTTCCGGGGAGGGCGAGTCAAATTGGCCGGCGGAAATGCGATCCAACTGCGCGGAGATGTCGCGAAGAGGGGCCAGGGCGGCGCCGCTGACGACTGCGGCGAGAATGGTGGACAGTATCAAGGCCAGACCGACGATGGTGCCGAATTTACGGACGCTCGGAGAAATCTCTTCGAGCAAGAGTCCCGAGGAAACAGCTATACGCACCTCGCCGAATGGATCGCGCCCGTTGTTGAAAGGGAATTCATATTCGTAGATGCGCGGAGGACCCGCCAGCACCTTGGCCTGATGCAGAAAACCGCGTTGCGTGAGTTGGGAGAGCGGCACGCGGCGCAAGAGAAACTTGCCGGGCAAATCTTCGTCGGTGGACACCATGACCATGCCATCGCTGTCGGTGATGGAGACCTCGTAGACGGAGGGCGTGTCTTTCGCGGCCTTCAACTGGGCGTGGAGGCCCTCGTCGATCTCGAAGGCGTGGCGCACGTAGTCGTGGATGTCTTCGGGATCGTTGGAGGCGGGGCGAAGTCCCTCGCGCTTGGCGTCGGTGAGGGCGCGGCGGGCTTGCTCGAAGACCTGGTTGGCGATTTCGCGGGCGCGCTTGTCGGTTTCCTGGAGCACTTGCTCGAGAAGCTGCACGACGAAGACGCCAGACAACACCACCACGACGAGCAGCACCAGGCTCGTCATGACCAGGGTGAGTTTCGTGCGCAGCCGGAGCTGCATCGCGCGCCCCTACTCCGCCTCGGCGCGATCGCCGCCGTATTCTTTGAGTTTGTTGTGCAGCGTTTTCAAACTGATGCCCAGGAGATCGGCGGCGCGGGTCTTGTTGTTGCCCGTGGCGCTGAGCGTTTGCAGGATGAGCTCGCGCTCCATGGCGTCCACCGTGGTGCCCACCGGGAATTTTATGGTGGACAGATCGCTGGGGCCCTTGGCCTGGGACTTGCCGAATTCGTCGGGAAGGCAACTGCGGGTGATCAGATCCTTGTCGCACATGATGGAGGAACGCTCCAACACGTTGCGCAACTCGCGGATGTTTCCTGGCCAGGTGTGGCTCATGAAAATGTCCATGACCTCGGTGCCGATTCCGCGGACGTGCTTGCCGTGTTTGGCGTTTACCTCGCGGAGGATGTACTCGACGAGCAGGGGAATGTCGTCCTTGTGGTCGCGCAGCGGTGGCAGATGGATGTGAAAGACATTCAGGCGGAAAAAGAGGTCCTGGCGCAACTGGCCGTTTCCTACGGCTTGCTCGGGATCTTTGTTGGTGGCGGCCAGCACGCGCACATCGACGGGCGTTTCGCTTTTGCTGCCGAGGCGGCGGACCTTGCGGTCTTCGAGGACGCGGAGAAGCTTGGCTTGCGTCGGGGCGGGCATTTCGCCGATTTCGTCGAGGAGCAGGGTGCCGCCGTCGGCCAGCTCGAAGCAGCCGATGCGGCGCTCGGCTGCGCCGGTGAAGGCGCCGCGCTCGTGGCCGAAGATTTCGCTCTCCATCAGGGTTTCCGGAATGGCCGAGCAGTTGATGGCTACGAAGGGTCCAGTGGCGCGCGGAGAAAGCTTGTGGATCGTGCGGGCGACGATCTCCTTGCCCGATCCGGTTTCGCCGGTGATCAGCACGGAGGCGGAGCTGGGCGCGGCCATCTCCACAATGCGCATCACTTGCTGCATGGGTTTGGATCCGCCGACGAGATCGCCGAGGCGGCCGGTTTCGCGAAGTTGCCGCTGCAGCACGGCCAGCTGCCGCTTGCCGCGGGCTTTTTCCAGGGCGCGATCCAGCAAGGCGCGCAGCACCGGGGCTTTCAACGGCTTTTCGATGTACCAGAAGGCGCCGGATTCGATGGCGGCTACGGCGCGCTCTTCGCTGCCCTTGCCGGTGATGATGATGGCTGGGACATCCAGCAGCTCGCTGCCGAGCTGCTTCAAGAGATCGAGGCCGTTCATGCCGGGGAGCTCGACGTCCGCGATCAGCGAATCCGGCTGATAGCTGGCGAATTTGGCGAGGGCGTCTTCGGCGCTGGCCACTCCGAGGACGTCGCAGCCCCATTTCTGGAGGAGCTGCTCGTAGCCTTTGCGCGCGTTGTCTTCATCTTCGACAATGAGGACGCGATCTTTTCGTTCGCCGGTTTCGATGGCGCGCACCGCTGTTTTTGTTTCTTCGCCCATGCGGATCAGCCTCTTCCTGGTAGATGGCCTGCGTTCTGGGAATCGTGCATTAGCTGGATACATCGACTTTAACAAGGCCATGCGTGCTTGCCAAGCTTGTGAAGTTCTTACCTTCCCGGTGCTTGACAGCGCTCCGGCACAAAAAGGAGACTGTTCGCCATTGGAACTAGTGATTTCCCGGACATCCGACAGGTTTCCACGGCCCATTTGGAACAACGAGGAGAAACCATGAAAACGAACTATGGGGCGGTGTTTGTCGCGGCTTTGGCGTACTGGGTCCTCGGAGCGGTGTGGTACGGATTTCTGTTCAGCAAGCCGTGGATGGCGCTCGAACATATGACCGAAGAGCAAGCGAGCAGCATGAATCCGGTGTTGCCCTACGTCATCACGTTCCTGCTGAATTTGCTGATCGCGTTCGTGCTCGCGCAAATTTGCATCTGGCGCAATGCCAGCACCGCGGCGCGCGGCGCCGCGGTTGGGGTGCTGATGTGGATCGGCTTTCTGGGTCCGGTTACTTACACCACCTACATGTATGAGATGCGGCCGAAGGAGCTGTTCGCCATCAATGAGTTTTACCCGCTTGCTGGGTTGTGTTTGATGGGGGCGATTCTTGGACTTTGGACGAAGAAAGCCGCGTAGATTCGCGATGAGCGCAAACAGCAGGGCGTGGCCTCTGAGCTTTACTCCTTGATCAGATAGAGCGCGCGCTCGAGCTCCAATTCCAGCTTGGCGCCTTTCGGCAGGTCCAGGTCGTGGCCGCGGCCGGATTCCATTAGGTAGGCGGCGATGGCCCCTGCTGCGGCGCCCTCGGCGACTTCCTTTTTGTCCTTGTCTTTTACGCCTTTTACGGCGCCGATGGCTGCGCCTGCGGCAGCGGCTTCGGCTGCTGCCTGTTGCGTGCTGGTGCGGCCCTCGATCAAGCCTTCGCGCTGCGGGCCGCCGGTTTTCACGCTGTGGTCTCCCGGAACGCCGACCACCTCCGCGATGATCGGTAGCTTTCCAAATTTTGTGTGGATGTCGTCGAAGGTCAGCCAGAGGCGGGCGCGGCCTGCGATTCCCGCGGATTCCACTCGGCTTACGTGGCCTTGAATCTCCGCGCCGGTCGGCAGGTAAATACCGCTGCCAGCTTCCAGGGGCTCCAACGTGCGGACCTTGAACCTGCGGTTCTCGCGCGTTTCCCTGGTGTCGAGTTCATCTTCCAGGCGGACCAGGAATTTCGTGCCGGGGGCGACCGCGTAGGCTTCCAACGGCAGATCGCCGCGCCTCCCGTCGGCTCTTTGTGGGGGCTGTTCTTGCACTGCGGGGGCTGGATTTTCCTGCGGGGGCTCTTGCGCTGCTGCTGGGCTGAGGCCGATCGCAATAGTCGCAGCTACCATGACGAATAGTTCCACGCTGGGCTTCTTCATTTCTTCCTCCCGCTGTTCTTGGTGACCGCGGCCTTCTCTGGAGCATGCACGCCGCCAATGCGGTGTTTTGCATGCACTCGCAAATACCTAAATTTGCAGCCACTTACAGGATCTTCGGGAGAGCCTGGCAAGCGGCCTGGAGGGCAACTGTCGTCCGCTCGCGGCAGTGCGGCAGCGGATTCCGACACTTTTCCTTATGCAGAAGCCGTTGTTTGCGAGGGGCTAGCCTACGAGGAACCGGCGGATGCGGCGCAGAACTTGGGCGTACATGGCGGGGGTGACGCGGCCGGTTTGCGTGTTTTGCTGGCTGGGGTGATACACACCGAACAGCGTTATCCCGGCTTCGGGGAATTGCACCTCCGCGCCGTGAGCGAACTTAGGAGTCGCGCGCGTGGCGACAGCTCCGCGCTGCTTGAGGGTCGCCAGATAAATGTCCCAGGCGATTTTTCCCAGAGCGAGGACGGCTTTGGGGCAGAGGACTTCTATTTCGCGCTCGAGATAGGGGCGGCAATTCAGGAGTTCGCCGGGGAGCGGCTTGTTGTCCGGAGGAGCGCATCGGCCCGCTGCGGTGATGTAGGCGTTGTGTAGCTGCAAGCCGTCGTCTCGTCGCAGGGCCGTGGGCTGGTTGGCGAAGCCTGCGTCGTAGAGCGCCTGGTACAAGAAGATGCCGGAGTGGTCTCCGGTAAACGGGCGCCCGGTGCGGTTCGATCCGTGGGCCCCGGGCGCGAGGCCCACGATCAGGAGCTTCGCCTGGGCATCACCGAAGCCGGGGACTGGCTTGCCCCAGTAGGTCCAGTCGAGATAGGCCCGGCGTTTCTCTCGTGCAACTTTTTCCCGATAGGTAACCAGGCGTGGGCATTTGCGGCATGCCACGATTTCTTCATTTAAGATGCGCAGCGATTTTGCGTTGTCCGGCATCGGGCTACGGTTCGCGGCGGCCCATCATCTGGTTGAGTTCCCCAAAGGGAATGGCGCTTTGCTGCAGCGACGTGTAGGTTCCGGCTTCCAGCAATTCTTTGCCGATGCGGCGCACCAGGCCGAGCGTGGCGCGCATGGTCGAGGAGCCGGTGCTGGCCCGCGCGACGCCCATTTTCTCGAGTTCTTTGAGAGACGGAGAGCCGTTGGTTACGAGAATGTTCAGCGGCCCGTTGAGAGCTTTCGCCAGCTTGGCGATGGTGTCGGCGTCGCTGAGGCCCGGAGCGAACAGGCAATCCGCGCCGGCTTCGCGATAGGCGCGCAGGCGCTCCACAGTACGCTCGAAGCGCGTTTCGGCGGGGCCGATAGGCATGAGGTACACGTCCGTACGTGCATTCAGCACCAGCGGCACTCCCAGCGAGGCAGAGACTTTGCGAATGGCGCGAATTTTTTCTAGCTGGAGTTTTATGTCCACGTGCGAGCTTTCGTCCTGCCCGGTTACGTCTTCCAGGTTCATGCCGATGGCCCCAGCGGCGATTGCGGCTTTGGCGGTTTCCACCATGTCCTCGGGAGTGGTGCCGTAGCCGGCCTCCATGTCGGCGGTCACCGGCACGCGCACGGCGTTGGCGATTCTGGCCACCGTGCCCAGCATTTCGTCGCGCGAGATGTACTGGCCGTCGGCGTAGCCGAGTGCGAAGGCCACTCCGGCGCTAGTCGTGGCGATGGCGGGGTAGCCCAGGTCTTCCAGAACCCGCGCGCTAGCCACGTCCCAGGCGTTTGGAAGCGTGAGAATACGCGGGCCGTGGTGTAGCTTGCGGAATTGCTCCGCTTTTTGCGCTTGTACTCGATTTTCCATCTGGATCTCCGCTCGGGAAATTTGTTTCGCAGGGCACGTTACGTTCCGCCCGTTTTGTAGGAAACGGCCAATTTGGAGAGCCGTTCGCGGCGTCACGCCGCGCTAGCGTTTGCCCGCTTGGCGCGATTCGCGGGCTGCTCTGCTCGAAGAGCCTCTAACAACGCTATCGCCTGATTGTGCTGCTCATCTTTTGCGCCAAAGAGCAGGGTCAGAGTTCCATGCTCCTTTTCCATTTTGCTCAATTCCGCGAGCAGTTCCTTTTTCTTCGCCAACTCCGCGCGATACCGGGTTTGAAATTCAGCCCACTTCGCCGGCTCGTGCCCAAACCACTTGCGCAGGGTGTTGGTCGGCGCGATCTCTTTCATCCACAGGTCAACTCGCGCCGCTTCCTTCTTCACTCCGCGTGGCCACAAGCGATCGACCAGCACGCGCCAGCCATCTTCTTTCCCGGCCTTTTCGTAGACGCGCTTGACGAGAATCATGGTTCACCTCACTGCAACAATTTGAGGGCTTCTTCGTGCAGCTTCCCGTTGGTGCTTAGAAAATCTCCGGTGTAGATGGTTCTATCGCCGCGCACGTTGGTCGACCTTCCGCCGGCTTCTTCGACGATGATTCCGAGCGGGGCTAGGTCCCAGGGTTTGGAGGTCCAGTCCAGGGCTGCTTCGATGGCGCCCTCGGCGACAAGCATGTGCTGCCAGAACCCGCCGAGGCCGCGGCCGTTGCGAGCGGCATCCGGGAGGCGGCGGATTTTTTCTCGAGCTTCCTTATTTTTTGTGGGACCGGTGCCGGTGGTGAAAACCATGGCGTCACTCAGCTTAGCGACATTGGAGACGTGGATTCTCTGTCCGTCGCGAAAGGCGCCTTCGCCGCGGTACGCCCACCAACGCCCTCTCAGAGCCGGTGCGCTGACCATACCTGCCACGATTTCTCCGTCGCGCTCGATGCCGAGCAGCGTTCCAAAGGTGGGAATACCCCGCGAAAATTCTTCGGTGCCGTCAATCGGATCGATGATCAGGCGCGGTTGCCCTGCGGAGCTTGCTGCTTTGGCGTTGCCGTCGCCCATTTCTTCGCCAAACACGCTTAAAGGGAGCCCGCTTGCGCGGACCTTTGCTCGCGCCATCTCCTCCACGGCGCGGTCCGCCTGCGTCACTGCGGTGCCATCGCCCTTTCGCTCGACCCGCATGGCGTCGCCGCGAAAATAGCGCATGGCAATGAGGTCTGCCTCATTGGCGATCGCCTCCAGCAACGCCCCATACTCCTGGCCAAAACCCATCCGGTCTCCTCGCTTCGTCAATTCGCAGGCGCTCCTGGTCTATTTGACAGGCTTAGCCGCGACCCCTAGCATACAAACTTACGTCCATGTCTGCTCATGCCAACACCGGAACGGTGCTTGACCGCATCCTTGACGCGCGGCGCGCCGACGTCGAGCACCGCAAGAAGGTAGTGCCGGAAACCGTGCTGAAATACGGCGTCAAGGCGGCCTCGCCCCCGCGCGGCTTTTCTACCGCGCTTTCCCGCGAAGGGCTGAACATTATCGCCGAATTGAAACCTGCATCTCCTTCCCGCGGCGTGATTCGCGATCCTTTCGATGCTGTGGCGCTCGCTCGGAGCCTGGAAGCTGCGGGTGCCGCGGCCCTCTCGGTTTTGACCGAGCCGGAATTTTTTAACGGTTCGCTCAAAAATATGCGCGATGCGCGCAAGGAAATCGCGCTGCCGGTGCTTCGCAAGGATTTTATATTCGACCCCTGGCAGGTTTGGGAGGCGCGGGCAAACGATGCCGACAGTTTTCTCCTGATCGTTGCGGCCTTGGACGACGTACTCCTTCGCGAACTGATCGATCTGGGGCGGGAGATCGGCATGGAGGCGCTGGTCGAGGTCCATACCGTGGAAGAACTCGATCGTGCGCTCGGCGCGGGAGCACGCATCCTCGGCGTAAACAACCGCGACCTGAAAACTCTCGGCGTCCGCGTGGAAACTTCCTTTGAGCTAGTCGACCGAATCCCCGACGAGTGCGTCGCCGTCAGCGAATCCGGTCTGCGCACCCACGATGATTTGCTGCGCTTGCGCATGGCCGGCTTCGACGCTTTCCTCGTGGGCGAACAACTGATGCTAGCTTCCGACCCTGCAGCCGCTCTGTCGGGTCTGCTCAGCGTCGCACCGAAGATCACCTAGGCCGCCATGATTCGCGTCAAGATCTGCGGGATCACCAATTGGCCGGACGCGAAAGTGGCGTGCGATTTGGGTGCGGATGCTCTTGGTTTTAACTTTTATGAGAAGAGCTCGCGTGCCCTCTCTCCTGCCGACGCTTGGAACATTATCCATCGCGTGCCGCACACAGCTACCGCTGTCGGGGTGTTTGTGAACTGGTCCGCAGCGGCAATCATCGCCTTCGGCAATGCTCTCAGCCTAGAGTCGGTCCAACTCCACGGAGACGAGCCCGCGAGTGTTGTGAAGCTGTGCGCGAAGCGTTTTTGGGTCAGCAAAGCTTTCACGGTTGGCCCTAGATTCCAGTTGAAGAAGCTTCGACGCTACGGCGCCGCCTCTGCGTTTTTGTTTGACGGAGCCAGGGCAGGCCAATATGGTGGTACGGGGCAACCCACCGATTGGGTTTTGGCACAGCGAGCCGCAAAATCGCACCATATCATCCTTGCGGGCGGCCTTACGCCCGAAAATGTCGGCGAAGCAATTCGTTTTGTTTGTCCCTACGCTGTAGACGTCGCCAGTGGCGTCGAGTCCCGGCCGGGAAAGAAAGATCGCGGCAAGCTTCGTGCATTTTTCGCCGAAGTAGAACGGGCCAATCGGGAGCTGACCGCGCTGGCGCGCGCAAAACAACGATAATGGGTAGGAGTATCAGCGCATCATGAGTTCTCAAGTCAATCCCACGACCGCGCCCGGACGCTTCGGTCCCTACGGCGGCCGCTACGTTCCGGAGACGCTGATGGTGCCGCTCTTCGAGTTGGAGCGCGTCTATGAGCTGGCGAAATCCGACGCCACGTTTCAATCGCAGTTTCACGGTCTGTTGAAAGACTTTGTGGGTCGCCCCACGCCCCTGCAATTTGCGTCGCGCCTCACGGCGCATCTGGGTGGCCCGCGCATTTATCTCAAACGCGAGGACTTGAATCACACCGGCGCGCACAAGATCAACAACGCCGTTGGCCAAGGCCTGCTCGCCGTGAAAATGGGCAAGCCGCGCATCGTTGCGGAAACCGGCGCGGGGCAGCACGGCGTCGCCTCCGCCACCATCGCCGCGCATCTCGGCCTGGAATGCGTTGTGTACATGGGCACCGAAGACATGGCGCGGCAGGCGCTCAACGTGGCGCGCATGCGCATGCTAGGCGCGCAGGTCGTCGGGGTCGAGGCGGGCAGCCGTACGCTAAAAGACGCCATCAACGAAGCCATGCGCGATTGGGTGACCAACGTCCGCACCACGCACTACCTGCTCGGTTCCGTTCTTGGCGCGCATCCGTATCCCACGATGGTCCGCGATTTTCAGTCGGTGATCGGCCGCGAAGCCCGCGAACAAATCCTCGCCGCCGAGCGCCGCCTGCCCACGCATCTCTACGCCTGCGTCGGCGGCGGCTCCAACGCCATCGGCCTCTTTTATGCATTTCTTCGCGACGCATCCGTAAAAATGGTTGGCATCGAAGCTGGAGGCCGCGGTGGAGAACTCGGTGAACACGCCGCGCGTCTGGCTGCCGCGCAAGGCTACGTGGGTGCGCGCCCCGGCATTCTGCAGGGCACGTACACCTACGTTTTGCAAAATGCTGACGGCCAGATCGCTTCAACGCACTCGATTTCCGCCGGACTCGACTATCCAGCCATCGGCCCCGAGCATGCCTGGCTCGCCGATCAGCACCGAGCCCAGTACGCCGCCGTGTCCGACACCGCTGCACTCGCGGCCGCACGCCTGCTCGCTCGTACGGAAGGCATCATCCCGGCGCTCGAATCCGCGCACGCGATCGCGGGTTTGATCGATCGCCTGCCGCAATTCACCAAAGAAGACCTGGTCATCCTCAATCTCTCCGGCCGCGGCGACAAGGACATGGACACCTACTCGCGCCTGCTCTAATCTTTCTCCGAAAACAATGACCGCCGCGAACACCAACCCGACCCGTATCTCCAAACGCTTCACCGAGCTGCGCGCGACGGGTGAACTCGGCATCGTCGCCTTTATCACCGCGGGCGATCCTTCACTGGACGCCACGCATCGCTTCATTCTGGCGCTGGCGGAAGCGGGCGCCGATGTCATCGAACTGGGCGTGCCGTTCAGCGATCCGCTAGCCGACGGGCCGACGATCCAGCGGGCGTCGGAGCGCGCGCTCAAGTCCGGCGCCACGCTCGCAGGCATTCTCGATCTGGTGAAGCGAGTCCGAGAAGTTTCACAGGTCCCGTTGGTTCTCTTCAGCTACTACAATCCCGTTTTTCAAATGGGCCTCGAGAAATTCGCAGCCGCGGCGTCTTCCACTGGAGTCGATGGCGTGCTCATCACCGATCTGACGCCCGAAGAATCGGAGGAATATCGCCGCATTCTTGCCGCGCATCATCTGGACACCATCTTTCTGGGCGCGCCCACTTCGACGGACGAGCGCCTTGTAAAAATTGCGGCCTGCTCCTCCGGCTTTCTCTATCTCATCTCCCGCACCGGCGTCACCGGGGCCAAGGAGGCGCTGCCAGACGACCTTCCGTCGCTGATGCGCCGCGCCCGCGCGGTCACCCAGCTGCCCATCGCGGTGGGATTCGGCATTTCGCTCCCCGGCCACGTCTCGGTTCTCGGCGGTTTCGCCGATGCCGCGGTGGTCGGCTCCGCGCTAGTCTCGGAAATCGAAAAGGCTACATCCTCCAACGCCACTTCCGCGCCATCGATCAACGCCGCCGCTGCGGCCCTGGCCGATCGCGTCCGTTCGCTGAAAGAAGCCGCGCGCCGTGGGCTTTCCCGCCGCGAGGTGGCCACATGACCCTCAGTGATTGGCGGCGCCGCATCGATGAAATCGACCAAAAACTCGTCGAGCTTCTCAATGAGCGTTCGCGTTGCGCGCTGGAGATTGGCAAGCTCAAGCAAGCGCAGAATCTTCCGCTCTATCAGCCGGACCGCGAGCGCGAGGTTTTGGAAAATGCCGAGCGCGCAAATCCGGGGCCGCTTTCGGACGCCGCAGTCCGCCGCCTTTTCGAGCGCATCATCGACGAAGCGCGCTCCGCCGAGCGCGAAGCCATGCATTCCGGCGATGGCTCGCCAAAGGATCCGAAGTTGTAGGCAAAGCTTCAGCCCTGGATTCGATTTTGTAGCGGCCGCTTTCCGAAGCGGGCGCCTTTCGCTCCGGTTGCCCGGACGCAACATGGAAGGAACTTAGGAAAACGCAAATGGTCATCGTGATGCAAGAGGGCGCGACAGACGCCCAGATCCAACATGTCATCGACCGCCTGATCGCCAGCGGCTTCAACGTGCATCGCTCCACCGGCGAATCCCACACCGTGCTCGGCGCCGTCGGGGTCCATCGCGACTTCGATCATCGCGACTTCGAGCTGCTCGACGGCGTGCGCGAAGTCATGCGCATCACGCAGCCGTTCAAGCTAGCCAGCCGCGAGTTCCGGCCGGAGGGCACCATCATCGATCTTGGCCGTGGCGTGCGCATAGGCGGCAACGACGTAGTGGTCGCCGCCGGCCCGTGTTCTGTGGAATCGCGCGAGCAAATTCACGCGGTCGCCGAGAGCGCTGCCAAGTCCGGCGCAAAAATCCTGCGCGCTGGCGCCTTCAAACCGCGTACGTCACCTTACGCCTTCCAGGGCCTCGGCGAAAAAGGCCTGGAACTCATGAAAGATGCCGCCGAGAAATTCCAGCTCTTCACCGTCAGCGAAGTGATGGATCCCTCGCAAGTCCAGATGATGGGCGGCTACATTGACATTTTTCAGGTGGGCGCGCGCAACATGCAGAACTATCATCTGCTGCGCGCCCTCGGAGAAGTTCGCAAGCCGGTCCTGCTCAAGCGCGGCATGTCCGCTACCATGGAAGAACTGCTGCTCAGCGCTGAATACATTCTTGCCGGCGGCAACTTCAACGTCATCCTCTGCGAACGCGGTATCCGCACCTTCGAAACCTACACGCGCAACACGTTCGATATCGCGGCCATCCCGGTGGTCAAGAAGCTCTCGCACCTGCCGATGTTCGGCGATCCCTCGCACGGCACCGGACGCCGCGACAAAGTACCGCCCATGGCCCGCGCCGCGGTTGCCGCAGGAGCCGATGGCTTGCTCATCGAAGTCCACAACGACCCCGACCACGCGCTCTCCGACGGCGCTCAGTCGCTCGATCCCGGCCAATTCGCGCAACTGATGAACGAGCTGCGCATCATCGCGCCCGCCATCGGCCGCCGCATCGCGTAAATCATGCTGCGCCCCGTCACATGACCGCTCATCTCATCTCGCGCGTCACCATCCTGGGCACCGGCCTGATCGGCGGCTCTTTCGCCAAGGCGTTGCGCAAATACACAACGGAGATGCACATTTCCGGCTGGGACCGCCCCGACGTGGCTCGTGCCGCGCAATCCAGTGGAGCCTTCGACGAAGCGTTTACCGGGGATCTCGGGCCGGTATTGCGCAGCGCCGACCTGATCTTCATCGCGCTGCCCATCGGAGTCACTCTCGACCTTCTTCCAGAAATTGCCCGCGCCGCCCCGCGTGGTGCGCTCATCACCGATGCCTGCAGTACCAAGTTGCGCATCGTGCAGACCGCGGAAGAAGTTTTCTCGGAGCAACCTGCGCCGTTGTTTCTTGCGGGGCATCCTATGGCGGGCAGGGAAGTCGCCGGCATCGCGCACGCCGATGCCGACCTGTTTCGCGACGCGCCGTACGCGCTCATAGGTGAAGCCAACGCGCCGCAAGATCCGCGCGTCTCCGCATTCCTCAAGCTGGTCGAAAAAATTGGCGCTCGTCCGATGTGGCTGGGTGCGACGCAGCACGACTACGCCGTGGGCTTAGCTTCGCATCTGCCGCAACTGGTGGCCGTCGCGCTGGCGTCTTTTCTCTATGACCGCCTCGATGAAAACGGCCTGCCCATCACCGTCGCGGGCCCCGGCCTGCGCGACTCGCTGCGCCTTGCGGGCAGCCCCTATTCCACCTGGCGTGACATCGTCCTAACCAACCGTGAAGTCCTCTCCGCCTCTCTTGATCTTCTCGCCCGCCGCCTCGACGACCTTCGCGAGCGCCTCGCCTCCCGCGAACTCGAAGCCGACTTCGACGCCGCCAACGAGCTGTACAAGCTCCTGCGCGGCTTGTAACGGCGACCGCCTCTCTCGAACCGAGTCTTCGGCTTTTACCGCCAAGTGAGGTAGAGTTCCTCGCGCGGAACCTTCCATGAGTCGTACCCAACTTATCCTCGCCGCGCTGTTTGCGGTCGCACTCTGCGGCCAAGCTCGCAGCCAAGATCTCGTCGAGCAGCCTCTGCGCATTCCCATGCCCGAAGCGGGTAAGAACGGGCTCGAAGCCGTCATGATCCGGCCCAACGACTCCGTCGCCCATCCGCTCGCCTTGCTCAGCCACGGAACTCCTCGAGAAGCGGACCAGCGGCCCGGCATGACCGCGTGGGGATTAACCCCGCAGGCCAGGGAATTCGCACGCAGAGGCTGGACCACTGTCATGGTCCTGAGGAGAGGCTACGGCACCTCCGGAGGCGGATTTAGCGAAGACGCTCGGGCTTGTTCATCGCATCCTGATTACTACGACTCCGGCAAGGAGTCCGCACAAGATTTGCGCGCCGCGATCGCCTACCTGGCGAAATTCCCGGAGGTCGACGCGTCCCGCGTCATCAGCGTCGGCATATCGGCCGGAGGATTTGCCACTGTGGCGCTTACCGCCGATCCTCCGCCAGGCCTCGTCGCTGCCATCAGTTTTGCCGGAGGTCGCGGCTCAAAAAAGCCTGACGAAGTCTGCAACCCCGGGGATCTGATCCAAGCTTTTTCGGACTTTGGAAAAAAATCGCGAATACCCATGCTGTGGGTGTATGCGGAGAACGATCATTTTTTCGGACCACAGATCGCCGCGCAGTTTTACCAGGCTTTTACCCAGTCCGGTGGAAAAGCGTCTTTTATTCGCGCGGCCCCGTTTCGCAAGGATGGACATGGACTGTTTTCTCTCGGTGGAATTCCCGTATGGACGCCCATCGTGGATGAGTTTTTCGCGAGCCAGAACCTGAAGTTGCGCGATGCGCTTCTCTCCCTTCCCGCGCCACCCGACGCCAGTCCGCCCAGTCAGCTTTCACCCCACGCGCGTGAAGAATTTCGCGCTTTCCTGACGCTCCCCCCGTACAAAGCCTTCGCGGTCTCGGGCGGCGGACACTACGCCTACGCGTTCGGCCGTCGCACTGGAAAAGAAGCGCAAAGGCTCGCGGAAGAGCATTGCAAGGAAGCGGCTCCGAAAGGCGACGACTGCGCCCTGGTCGTGTTCGACGAAAGCAAGCCGAGCCCGTAGTCCGGACAAAACTGCGCCTACTTTCGGACACCCGCCTGGAATCCATCAGCTATCGAGCGTAGTTTTCAAAGTCAGTCAGCTCTTCCGGAAAATGAGCACCGACCACTTCGGCAGCCGCACATAAAAACGCCCGTCGTCCTGGACTACCAAGTCCGCCAGATAATTTCCCGAATCGTTCCAGCCTCCGTACTGCGGAGACTGCGAATTGAAAATCTCCTCCCAGTGATCGCCGATCCCTCCGATGCTGACTCCGTAGCTCGGCTGATCCCATTGGTTGTCGCTCAAATTGACGACCGTTAGCAGCACGTTGCCGTCATCGCTCCAGCGCAGAAATCCCAGCACGTTATTCTGCGAATCGTAGTGCGTAGTCTGCGAAACGTTGTCGCTGCGCAGCGCCGAATTGTTCCAACGCACGCTGTTGGCGTCCGTCACCAGATTCCGCATCTCCCAGCCGATCGAATCTCCCGCGATGGACCAATCGAACCGGTGATCGCCAAACGGATCAATGGCCGGGTTCCAATACCCGTAATGGTGGCATTCCGTGCCCATGAACAGCATCGGCGTGCACGGCACTGCGATATTCAGCGCCCAGCCCATGCGGCACTGTGCCCGGGCATACCAGTTCTCCCGCCCGGAAATCTGCCCGCCGATCTGCTCTACGAAATAGCGGTTCTCCGGCAGGTCTGGCGCAGGCGTCTTGTCCCAATGCCCCGCGCCGTCGGTGTCCCACTGGTCGAAGATCTGATCGTGGGATCCCAGCAAATAGCGGATGGCGCTCCATGCCGACGGAAAACCGGAGCGCGTCACCAGCGAATTCAACTGCCCTAGATCGCGGTGAATCACGCTCCGCAAAAACGCGAAAGGGCTGCCCATGTCCCACATCGCGCGGAATCCGATGGTGTTGAAGATGTAGTCGGCCTGGTTGTCCTCGGCGTAGATGAACTTGTCCGGATACTTGGCGATCAGCGGCCGCACGATCGCTTGCAGCCCTCCCGCACTGAAATTGCTGGCGGAATCGAAGCGCAAGCCATCGACGTGGTATTCATCGAACCACATGGCGGCGTTCTCCGCAAAAAATCGCTGCACGTCCGGAGAGTCGTGGTCCGGCCGCCGGCCAAATCCCGTATCCACCGTGCTGAAGTAGATCCCTCCGCCGGTCGTAGCCTCGCTCTCGTCGGTGCGGTGGTCGTTGTTCCCGTCGAACTGCCACAGGTTGTCGGTGCTGTCCATGTGGTTGTAGACCACGTCGAAGAACACCGCTAAGCCTCGCGCGTGGCAGGCGTCGATCAGCTGGCGGAGGTCGTCAGGCTGGCCGTAGAGGACTTCGGGCGCGTAGTAGTTGCAGGGGTTGTACGCTTCTCCTTCCGTTCCGCGATATTCCCCGGTTGGCAGGAACTGCACCGCGTTGAAGTTCATGGACCGGACGTAGTCCAGCTTGCTTTCCACCTGTGAAAAGCTGGCGGTCTGCCCATTCTTGTCGGATGCCGCCACCATGCCGTCATTGCGGCCCGCGAACGATCCGACATGCGCTTGATACACGATAAAGTCCTGGAATGCCGGCGTCTGGAAGGGCGCGGTGAATTTGTAGATCGCCGGATCGCCGATGAGGCTAGGCAGCTTGGGGTCGGACGAGGTGACCTGGCGCGCGCACGGATCGGCCCTCAGCAACGGCAAGCCTCCGGGATCGTACTTGTCGCCGCCGCGATTCTGTATCGCGAATTGATACAGGTGTCCGGCCACGGCGTCCAAGACATCCACCGACCAGTAAGCAGGGTTGCCCGCGTCTTGAGCCAGCGCTAGAGACACTGCAGGCGTTGCGGAATTCGGCTGCAGCATGACTTTCACCGCCGAAGCGTACGGCGCCCACACCCGGAAACTGCTCCCGGATTTGTCCGGGAACAGAACCGCACCCAACGCCTTCGTCTTGCTGGGAGAAGAGACCACGACATACATCTCTCACCTCCGGTCTGAGAATCAGCGGAAAGTTCTGACACCATAGCACGGTAGAGCCCTGGTTCTGTTACATCTCGGTAATATTTGGCGCTTCCGGCGTCCAAGCTTCCGAGCTTGCTTGGTTCTGCGGTACACTGCCCGGGATAAATTCTCATGGACAAACGCATCGCCACCGCCGACGCCGCCATTGCCAACCTCGTCGACGGCGCCACAATCCTGATGGGCGGCTTCGGCCTCTGCGGCATCCCCGAAAACCTCATCGAGGCGTTGCGCCGCAAGGGCACCAAGGACCTCACCATCATCAGCAACAATCCCGGCTCCGACGACTTTGGCATCGGCCTGCTGCTGCAGAACGGCCAGGTCAAGAAAATGATTTCGAGCTATGTCGGCGAAAACAAAGTCTTTGAGCAGATGGTGCTTAAGGGCGAGTTGCAGATGGAATTGAACCCGCAAGGCACCCTCGCGGAGCGCATTCGCGCCGGTGGCGCCGGCATTCCCGCCTTCTACACGCCCACCGGCTACGGCACCATGGTCGCGGAAGGCAAGGAAACCCGCGAATTCGCCGGCCGCCCGTACGTTCTGGAGAGCGCCCTGCGTGGTGATTTCGCATTTATCAAAGCTTGGCGGGGCGACCGCTGGGGCAATCTGGTCTACCGCAAGACGGCCCGCAACTTTAATCCCATGATGGCCACTGCCGCAGACTACGTCATCGCCGAAGTGGAAGAAGTCGTCAACCTGGGACAATTGGTTCCCGACCAGATCCACACCCCGGGGATTTTTGTCGATGCCGTCTTGCAAGGTTCAAGTTACGAAAAGCGCATCGAGCGCCGCACGGTGCGCAAATAATGCCGCTCACTGACGAACAAAAACGCGAACGCATCGCCCGGCGTATCGCTCTGGAGCTTCGCGACGGCTACTACGTCAATCTGGGCATCGGCACGCCGACGCTGGTCGCCAACTACGTTCCCAAGGGCATGGACGTGGTGCTGCAATCCGAAAACGGCATGCTAGGTGTAGGTCCCTACCCACTGGACTCGGAAATCGACCCGGACCTCATCAACGCCGGCAAGGAAACGGTCTCTGAGCTTCCCGGCACCTGCTATTTTTCCTCCGCCGATTCCTTCGCGATGATTCGCGGCGGCCACGTGGATCTCACCGTTCTGGGCGCCCTGCAGGTCGATGAAAAGGGAACGCTCGCCAATTGGGCTATTCCCGGGAAAATGCTCAAAGGCATGGGCGGCGCGATGGATCTGGTCGCCGGAGCCAAGCGCGTCTTCATCGCCATGGAACACGCCACCCGCGACAACAAGCCCAAAATCATGAGAAGGTGTTCGCTTCCGCTCACTGGCGTCGAAGTCGTCGACCACATCGTCACCGAACTCGCGCTCATCGACGTAACCCCCGAGGGTCTGGTGCTTCGCGAGCTGGCGCCGGATGCCACCCTCGAACAGGTGCAGTCGCTGACTGAGCCGAAGCTCCTTCTTCCTCCCGCCGGCCCCGCTCCTATGCCGATTTAGCCCCGTCGCGGGCTTAAAAGAGGGCAAGGTCAAACATGGCTGAGCTAGCTCGCAAAAGGCCGAAGAAAGCAAAACCCCGGCGGCCGAAGCTCCCGCCCATCGCCGAGGAGATGAAACAGTGGTCGGCCATGCTCGGCCAGGAATTGAACACCTGGCCTCAAGTGAAATCACGCCCCATGTTCGGTTTGCTGGCCTTCTACCGGCGAGCCAAGATTTTCGCCGGTTTGCCGGTTACACGAGGGCTAAAGACCTCCAATTCGATCATCTTCAAAATCCAACCGATGCCGCCCGAATTACTGCGCCGCGCCATGGACGACCCGCACGTGGATACAGAAGGCGGAATCCCGGGCGCGAAGTGGCTCTCCTTCGAGATGAGTTCCGCCGAGGACTTGCGCGATGCTCTGTGGTGGTTGAACCAAGCCTACGAGCGGGCGAAATGACCGTCACAGCAACCCGACTTGCTAGCGACGGCCTCGGGCAACGTTACGAGGAGCCGGGGCTGCGCGTGATGGCGAAGGAATACTGCAAAGCAGAGATGATGGCGAAAGCAGGGACGGTGTAACTCAGGAGGTGACGGACGGTTTCGAGCCGCAGATCCGGATAGGCCGCCGCCAGAACGACGGTGAACACCAAAATGATCTCAAACAGTGTGGTCAGCTTGCCGAAAATGCTTGGTGGAAAAGGCCGATAGCCGGAAATGAGAAGGATCACCACGGCCACGATGAGAATCAGGGTGTCGCGGCTGAGCACGATGATGGTTAGCCACCAGGCAATCTTTTGCTTAAACGCCAGGATGGCGAACGAAGAGGACAGCAGCAGCTTGTCGGCGATGGGATCGAGATACGCGCCGAGCGCCGAGCGCTGATTCAGCTGCCGGGCCAGCAGGCCGTCGATGCCGTCGCTCAGACCCGCGACCACCAGCACCAGCAGCGCCCACTTATAGCGTTCGTACGAAATCAGGCTCAGGAAAACAGGCAGAAAGCCGAGGCGCAGAAGTGTTATTTGGTTGGGTACGGTCCAGATTCGGCCCTTCATTCGAGCTCAAGAATAGCGCGTTTAGGCGAATTGCGACAAATAGTCGATCAGCCCGCGGCCGAGCTTGCGGGCGAACAGTTCGTCCATGGAGGGAATGGCGCCGGATGGCTCGTCCAACGTGATGCGCTCGATGCGCGTCATGGGGAAGAAGAGAGTGGGGACCCCGACGCGTTCGGTGTCCGGCTCGTTCACTTGCCGGATGAAGTGGTCGAAGGAATTCAGGTCGATGCCGCGCAGCGTGATGCCCGCTGGGTTGATGGCCAGCAACTCGCCCCACACCTTTTCCTTGGGCGTGTGCAGACTGACGACAACAATAGAGTGTGGATCCATAGAATCGCTGGGTTTTCCTGAGACCAGAGTAGCGTATTCCGCGAGGCGCAGGGGAACCCAGGCGCGAGACCGTGCGGAAAGAGTTGACAGCTAAAACCGTCGCGGGTCACGGACCACGCCTGCTACGACCCCGGCAACGGATCGCGGTAATGCAAGATCATCAGCACGAAGCTCGCGACCACCACCGCTGCCGCCAGCCAACCGAGCGTGTAAGCCGTGCGCCGTTCACTGGGATTGGCCGGCTCGCGGTCCGTAAATAGCTTCCCGAGGCCGAATCCTGCCGCCAGTCCGCCGGCGTGCGCCCAGTTGTCCACGCCCCGCATCAGAAAACCGAACACAAAAATCGAGACCACCCAGGAAACCAGCCTCGAGCGCAGCTGCTGCATGTGCGAGCCGCCGCGTTTCGTAGTGATAGCGATCATCACGCCGATCAACCCCAGAATGGGCGCGCTCGCGCCGACGGACGTGTGGCGCCCCACGAATGCGCTGAACAGGAATCCTACGATGCCCGTGGCCGTGTACAGAAACAGGAACCGCGCCGAGCCGTAAACTTCTTCCACCACCGGCCCGATATCCATCAACACCATCATATTGAAGCCGATATGAATCAAACCGCCGTGCAGAAACATCGCGGTCACCAGGCGGTACCACTCGTTCATAACGAAGATCGAGTAGGGAAAGCTCTCGCCCAGCCGGTAGAGCGGCTCCCCTCCCATACCCCACAAAATGCTGAGCCCACCGCCTTCGCCCGCGCTGGCCATGGCCATCCAGGTCACGCCGAACATCAAAATATTCACAATCAGTAGCACCGTGGTGACTGGCGCGTGGCCACCGAAGAATCCGGAGAGGCCCTTGCTCACCGCCGCCAGAGAAAAAGTCAGGTTGGTGCCGCACTGGTGGCATTTCGTGGCGCTGATGCCCACGAGCGAGCCGCAGGCCGGGCAGAGCTTGGGCCGGGGTTGCTGGTTGCCGCCGCCGCCAAAAAAGCCGCGCGCCGCGTTCTTCCAGCGTTCGATGCGATACTGCCATTGATAGGGAAGCGGCAACTCTCCTCCTTGCGGCGCTCACAGAGCGTTCCTATAATACTCAAATCGCGCTGGGACTTCCCGCGAAGGGGAAAATGGACAAATTTGAAGATATCGGCCGACGCTTTGACGAAGAGCTGACCCGCCTGCGCCGCTACATCGAAGAAGAAGTAGCGCCGGAAACCGAAAGGCGCACCGCGGAATTTCTGCGCGAAGTTTCCATCAAGCTCACCGAAGCGGCCGCCAAACTCGAGGCACGCATGGCGTCGCGCCGCACGCCGCCGCCGGGTTCGCCCTCATGAGTCGCACCAAAATGAAGCAGGGTAACCTGTGACTCGAACGCGTCTCGCAGGCCTCCCGTACGTCGCCAGCTTTCTCTGCGTGTTGTTTCTTTCGGGCTGCGGCGCGCGCCCTCGCGTTGCTAACCGCCCACCTCCGCCCATTGCACCGACGTCCACCGAAGCCAGCAGGAGCGATGAAAATGCAGCGCCCTGGCCGGTTCCGCAAGGTTCCGGACGCACGGAAGAAGGCAAGGCTTCCTGGTACGGCGCGCCATTTCACGGCCGGCGGGCGTCGAACGGCGAAGTCTACGATATGTACAAGCTCACCGCCGCCCATCGCACGCTGCCGTTTGGCACCGTGGTCCGCGTCACCAACCTCGACAACGGTAAATCCACGACCGTGCGCATCACCGACCGCGGCCCGTTCGTGGACAACCGCATCATCGACCTGTCGCTGGCGGCGGCTCGCGAAATCGAATCGGTGGGCCCCGGCGTCGTCCCCGTCCGCCTCGAAATTCTTTCCGCCATCGATCCCAACTCCGGCTTCTTCACCGTGCAAGTTGGAGCGTTCCGCGATCGTGCCAATGCCGAGCATCTACGCGACCGTCTGAACGCTTCATATTCACCCATCTTCATCCAGCAAATTGACACCGCGGACGGCGCCTTTTTCCGCGTCCGCGTCGGGAAAATTCCAGGAGAAGACGCCGCCCAGCAATTCGGAGAGCAGCTCCGCAACCGCGAAGGCTTTACCCCCATGGTCGTCCGCCTCGACGAGGGCGGCCCCGCCGGAGGGAATTCATGAACGCCGACTGCCTGTTCTGCAAGATCGCCGCCAAACAGATTCCCGCCAAGATGGTCTACGAAGACGATGACGTCTTCGCCTTTGAAGACATCGGCCCGCAAGCTCCTACGCACATCCTCTTTTGCCCTCGGAAGCATTTCGCCTCGCTGAACGAAGCCACCCCGGAAGACCAAGCGGTGCTCGGCAAGCTACAGCTGGTGGCCGCCGAGTACGCCCGTAAACTCAACCTCCTGGAAGGCTATCGCACGGTGCTAAACACCGGACGCGGCGCCGGCCAGTCCGTCTTCCATCTCCACCTGCATCTGCTGGGTGGCCGCGCGTTCCACTGGCCCCCCGGCTAGACTAGGCCCCGTGCCGGTGATGCAAACTCGATTGACATTTCCTTGATTCTTGGTAATGATGTATTTACCCTACCAGGAGTAGCATATGCCTGCTATCACCAAGTCTCAACTCAAGGTCGCCGACGAGGTTTGGATTGCTGCGGCCCTACTCCACCGCGAACATCCCGATCAGGCCGATTTCTCGATCGAGGAAATTGTGGATCGTGCCAGCCGAGAAAACCTCCATGGCATACTGCGCCCTGGGGTTTACGTACATGCCGTCCAACACTGCGTGGCGAATCGTCCGCCGAATCCTGGCCGTTACCTCATGCTGTTTGAAACTGGAGACGGTCGCCGCCGCTTGTTTCGCAAGGGTGATTCTTACCATCCAGACCGGGAGGGCGCTAAGATCACGCCCGTTGCGGCAGACCTGCCTCACGGCTATGGGGGATTGCTGGCCTGGTATCACGGTTGGTGCGTGATTTCTAGTTCGGACATCGTGAAGAACGATCCTCTTCTTGCGTTGCGGGGCACAGGCAAACAACTGTGGTCCGATGAGCACGCAGACGACTACGTCCGCCGTTTGCGCGAAGGCTGGGAATGAGCCGCATCTTCTGGGACACGAATCTGTACATCTACCTCTTCGAGGACTATGGAGAACTGTCCGCTCTGACGGCCACGCTGCGGACCAGGATGCTGCATCGCGGCGACCAGCTGCTCACGTCCACTTTCACGCTCGGTGAGATTCTGGTGAAACCTGCGGAACAAGGCGATACCGAGCTCTGCCGCAGATACGAACATACGATCGCCGCGACGTCGCTTCTGGTGCCATTCGATGCGGACGCGGCCAGGCGGTACGCTGTCGTTCGGTGCGATCGCACTCTTCGCGCGCCCGATGCCATCCAGCTCTCGTGCGCCGCTGCGGCTCGGGTCGACTTGTTCATAACCAACGATGGCCGCCTGCACGGCAAGCAGGTCGCGGGCATTCACTTCATTGTCCCGTTGACCGGCGCTCCGATTTAGGTTGTTGCCTACGACACGATGAAAAGACTGGTTCAATCGGTCTTGAAGAAGTTTGGGTACCGGCTCGTTTCGCTGAGGAGCGGCCAGCCCGCCTACGGGTTGGACGGTTTTTTCTCTTTGATGAAGCGGCGGGGCTTTGCTCCGCGGCATGTTATCGACGTTGGTGCGAACAAGGGAAATTGGACGCGGGCGGCAATCAATTTTTTTCCGGAGGCATATTACTCGCTGGTCGAGCCGCAGGATCCCTTGAAGAGACATGTGCAGGACCTGATCGATGGTGGCTACAAGATTCGATGGATTAACGCGGGGGCCGGGGACAAATCCGGGAGTCTTCCATTTTCGGTTTCTTCGCGGGACGATTCGAGCAGCTTCGTGCTCGGCAGCGACCAGTCCAGTGGCCCACAGCTGCCTTTGGTGCGAGTGATGACGCTGAATGAAATTGCCGCTGAAAATGGCGCTCCGCGGCCAGACATGGTCAAGATCGATGCCGAGGGCTTCGACCTGAAAGTGCTGGCGGGTGGGTCGGAATTGCTGGGCAAGACCGACGTGTTTTTGCTGGAAGCGATGATTTGCCAGCCTAGCTACGAAAACACATTGGCAAGAGTCATGGAGCGCATGTCAGCGGCCGGCTATCGGCTGGTCGATATCACGGATCTGGAACGCAGCCCGAAGGACGGAGTTCTGTGGCTCTGCGAGGTGGCCTTTCTGCGAAATGGCAGCCGCTGGCTTGACGGCGTTATCAGCTTCGAGTGAGGGCGACTCTGCATTGCGGCACGAACGCCAATCGGGAGATTGGCGTTCCCAAGATCGGCTGCGACTTTTGACTCTTCCGCAGGCCTGCTTACGGTCTTACGGTTTGGGCTTTTCCGACGGATCCGGCTTGACCTCGACTGCCGGGCCAATCTTGATGGTGGCGCCGAAACGTTTGTAGTTCGCGTAGCGCACGGTCATACGCATGTGGATGGCGCCGGTGCTGAAGTGCAGCTCGTCGTCGGAACGGGTATAGGTCGGGAACCAGTAGTGGCCCTCGATGTTTTCCCGGAAAGTCTCAAAGCGCGGAAAGATATTCTCGTTGCCTTTTTTGATGATGTCCGGCACCGCCTTGCCGTCGGACTTCACGATATTGAGATCCTTGTCGTCCACCCAGATGCGCCCCTGAAAATAGCGCTGATTCTTTTCAATTTTCTTGGGCTTGACGTCGAAGACATAAGTGCTCAGTTCGTCGAGGGCCTCGCGGCCGACGTAGTTGACGTCGTACTTGGGCAGCTCGTCGGAGGTAAGCACGAAGGGCTGAACATGCTCGAGGTCGTCGAGGTCTTGCTGCGAAAGAGAAATACGCTGCAGGGTCGGCGGCGGCGCGGAGACAACCTTCTCATAGCGCTTGCCATCGGGCGTGAACAGAATGTCGCTGGTCATGCGGTGCTCGCCGTCCGGCCTGCCGTCGTAGTCGATGGTTTGAACCACGAAAGTCTGCGTATAGGTATAGTTGTCGCGTTCTTTCTTGAATTCCAGCTCGCGGTCGCCGAATTTTTTGATGATTTGCTCCACGGGGATATCCGGCGGCTTGGTGGACATGTTGGAGTCGGTCTTCGGAGCGGCAGCCGCGGGCGGGGGCGCCACGTTCACCGTCTGCGGGCCCTGCTGCGCGGCACTGGACAAAGACAGGAGCGCAGCGGCGCAAAGTCCCAGGAACAACGCGCGCGCGCGGAGTTGTGCAATTGACTCAAAACTGGCAATAAACATTGCTGTCGGCCTCCTCACCGTTCGGTCCAGCCCCCATCATTGGACCTCGACGCTAGCACCGCGGGTTGCCTCATGGCTGCGGCAGGCTCGCGATGCGCGTCCCGGTGTCTACTTCCAATTATCGCGCTTTTCGGCGATGGACTCCAACGGCCGAAACCGCCGGGCGGCTACGCGGAGGTGACAATCTCGAGCGTGCCTTGCTTGCGCAGAACTTCCACCGCGACCCTGGGCCCGTCGTGGCGAACCAGAAGATCGACAGAAGCGTCTCCGACGCTCAAGTTTTCGATGCGAACGGAGTCCAAAATGGCAGGGAGAGAAGGAGTCTTGAAGCTGATGTGCTTTTCCCGGGCTCGCACGTCAAGCCCAAGACACGCTTGCAGGAGCAAAAACACCGATCCAGCGGCCCAGGCTTGCGGAGCGCAGGCCACGGGATAGAGCGTCGGGCTGCTGGCGTCGGGCCGCTTGTGGAATCCGCAGAAAAGTTCAGGCAAACGGCGCAATTCGACGTAGCGGCTCGCTTCGTACAGGCCGTGCAAGACGGTGCTGGCTTGATTTTGCAGGCCGTAAAGGGAGAAACCCATCCCGACCAGGGCGTTGTCGTGGGGCCAAACCGAGCCGTTGTGGTAGGACATCGGATTGTAGCGAGGCTCGGACGCGCCGAGGGTGCGAACGCCCCATCCGGAAAACATTTGGTCTTGGAGCAGCGTAGCCGCCACGATCTCCGCTCGCTGCTGGCTGGCAATTCCGCAAAAGAGAGCATGGCCCGCGTTGGAAGTGCGCACGCGGCACTGCTGTTTGCGTCCATCCAGGGCCAGCGCGTAGGAGCCAAGATCCTCGCACCAGAACGATTGTTCGAAATGGATGCGTAGCGCGTCGGCTTCTTTTTCCAATTGCGCGGCGAGATCGGGCTCATGCAACGCGCGGGCAATCCGCGCCGCGGAGAGTTTGGCGGCATAGACGTAGCCCTGCACTTCGCATAGGGCGATGGGCGGCTCGGCCATGTGCCCATTGGCGTGAAAGACGGAATCGTGGGAATCCTTCCAACCCTGCTGCACCAGGCCTTTGGAGGAGCGCTGCTGGTACTCCACGAGGCCGTCGCCATCGGTGTCGCCGTACTTGTCGATCCAATATAAGGCGCGCTTGATATTGGGCCAGATTTTCTGAACAAAGGCGAGATTGTCGGTCCGCGAAAAATAGGCGCCCGCGAGAAGCACAAAGAGAGGCGTGGAATCGACGCTGCCGTAATACTGGGCGAAGGGAACTTCCTTGGTCGCGGCCATTTCTCCGCGGCGCATCTCGTGCAGGATTTTTCCGGGCTCGGCGTCCTGCTCGGGTATTTCCTGGGTAGCCTGGGTCTCCGCGAGATAGCTGAGGACGCTCTCCGCCATGCGCGGCGCCATCCACAGACACTCCAGGGCGGTGATGATTCCGTCGCGGCCGAACACCGTGCTGAACCACGGGACCCCGGCGTACGGATACGGCCCTTCGGGATTTCCTTCGATCAGCATGCGCAGGTCGGCTGACGAGCGTGTCAGCCAGGCGTCGAAACTTTCGCTGGAGGAAGTGATACGGCAATCGCCGATGCCGGTGCGGTCAAAATCGCTTTGCAACCCGGCGAACGCCGCTTGAAAAGGAACCGCGGGCTTGGTATTGCCATTTCGTCCGCAAGTGACGGTGCTGAAAATCGACTGCTCCTTTTTTGGCTCCAGGGTCATGTGAAAACGAGCTTCATTGACGGTCAGAGACGCGGGCGCCGGTGAAAACCCCACCCGGGTGCAGCGCAGCACGCCGTCCAGTCCTTTGTATGCCAGGATCGCGGCGTCGCCCTCGACTTGGTCCGGAAGCCGCTGGCCCTTGCGGTCGCGCTTGGTGCCGCGCACCTCAAAGATGTCGGCGAAGTCCGCGTCAAACTGAAAGAGCAGCGAAACTTGAACGGGCTGCAGGCCATAATTCAAAAGGCGAATGTGCTGGTAACAACTGGCTCCCCGCAAGAATTGCGAGCGGAATATGTGCACCGTGCCGCGCGGCAGGCTTGGCTCGACGTTCGCCGGGCTGTCGAGGTTGGTCAAATCGACGGACAAGAACGCGTTGTCTTCCCGGATCGTGGAGCTCAACAGCTGCGGCTGTTGCCCGTTGATGCGCACGGAGAAACGCGAAAGGTGGCGCGCCTCGGCGTGAAAGAGGCCAAATTGCGACGGGCCCAGCGCCTCAATGTCGCCGTAACGGTTGAAAACGGCAAAGGTGTCGCCGTGCTTGAGCACACGGGTGCGGTCGTCCGCCAGAGCGGAAGAAGCGCGGACGTAGTATTCGTCGGCGACCCGGACAATGTCCGTCAATAGAGAACCATCCTAGCTCGTGAGGCAGGAGCCGACTTCGGGTGTTTCCTCGGGGAGCGACTCAGCGCTCAAAATCCTCTCGTAGAGCTTAACGTAGTCCCGCGCCATCCGGGACGCGGTAAATCGAGCCGCAAATTCGCGGCGTACGGCGGCGCGGCTCAGGCTGGATACCTGCGCGACCCCCGCAACAGCTTCCGGCATATCCTTCACGATCAAGCCGCTGACTCCGTGATGGATCACTTCCGGAACGGAGCCGCACGGGAAGGCGATGGTCGGTGTCCCACAAGCCATGGCTTCAATCATGGTCAAGCCGAAGGGCTCCGGCCAGTCGATCGGAAAGAGAAGAGCGTAAGCATTGCCGAGAAAGCCGGCTTTCTGCCCTTCGGTGATTTCTCCGATGTACTCGATGTTGGGGTTGTCCAGCAGCGGTTTGATTTTGCATTCGTAATACTCGCGATCGACGCGATCCACTTTCGCTGCGATTTTCAAGGGCATGCCGGCTTGCAACGCGATTTGGATGGCGCGGTCCGGGCGCTTTTCCGGGCAGATTCGCCCAAGAAAAGCCAGATATTTCCCACTTCCATCGCCCGGCACCAGGCAATCGGTGGGCAGGCCGTGAGGGACGTTGCCCGCCCAGTTGGCCCAAGGGAGGGGTTTGCGTTGCGATTGCGAGATGGAAATCACCGGCATGTCCCGATATTTTCGGTACAAGGGAACCAAATCGGGTAGATCCAGGCGCCCGTGAAGCGTGGTGACATGAGGAAGCCTGGCCATCCGCGACAGGGGGAAGTGCAGGTAGTCGATGTGAAAATGGATGATGTCGAATTCCTCGGCGCGCTCCATGACGTCTTCGAGCATGACGTAGTGATGCGCGAACTGGTCAATGCAACCCTTGTCCAAGCGCAGGGAATTGGGGCAAGCGGGAATGAGCCGGGCGGAGGTTTGCGAGTCACCGCTGGCAAACAGGGTGACCTCGTGCCCCATTTCGACGAGTTCTTCGGTTAGGTACGATACAACGCGTTCCGTGCCTCCGTACAGTTTCGGAGGGACGCTTTCATAGAGCGGTGCTACTTGGGCTATTCTCATTCTATTTTCACCGTATTTCACCGTATAGTCCTCTAAACAGGAAGGATACGTCTTGCGTCGAGGGTTGAGTATCCAGCGAAATACTGAGAGTCCGGGGAGGGAGTGCGTTAGCGACGTGGCTCGCGGAACTTCGGTGCTCTCAGTCCTAAGTATGGGCCGTTGGCGCCGAATAGCAAGCCGGTAATGCCACTGAGGCGTAGCTATTCTCCCGGCGCCACTCGATTCTCGGGCCTGTTTAAGGGGCGATTACGTCGCGGGTTTTGGGCTTGACCTGCACGGCCGCCAAGCTGGAGGCGTCCCAGCCGCCGCCGAGCGCTTTAACCAGGAGGACGCTGGTCACCAGGCGCTGGCCCTGAATCTCGGACAACTGGCGCTCGTCGCTAAGGAGATTTTGCTGCGCGGTCACGACGTCGAGATAGTTGACCAAGCCTCCCGAGTAGCGGCTGGTGGAAATGTCCAGTGTGCGGCGTGCGGCGTCCACGGCTTGCTGCTGGGATTGCTGCGCCTGGATCAGGATGCTCAATCCGGTGACGTCATCCTCTACTTCCTGGAAGGCGCCGAGTACGGTCTGCCGGTAGCCGGCCACGTTGGCGTCGTATCCAGCCTGCGCAAACTGCAGCTGCGCGCGGCGCGCTCCTCCGGTAAAAATTTGCTCGGCCACATTCGCGCCCAGCGCCCAGAATGTGCTGGAAACGTTGGCAAGTTTTGCGAGGTCGGAGGTCTGCCAGCCGCCTTGCCCGAACAGGTTCAGCGACGGGTAGTAAGCGGCTTTCGCCACGCCGATCTGCGCGTTGGCCACGGCCATCTCGCGCTCCGCCTCCGCAATATCGGGACGCCGCTCGAGCAAGTCCGAAGGAAGACCTGGATCGAGCGGAGGAGGCTCGGCGTTCAGCTCCCTCGTGGCGATGTGAAAGTCCGGCGCGGGACGCCCCACCAGGACGGCGATGGCGTCTTCAAATTGCTTGCGTTGCTGCCGCAGTAGAATCGCCTGGGTGCGCGTGGTGTCCAGCAAGGTTTCTTCTTCGGCGACGTCGAGTCCCGAGGCCACGCCTCCCTGGTGCCGCGAATTGACCAGGTCCAGTCCCTTTTGCAGCGCGTCCACGGTGCGATTCAGGATGCCCAACTCGGAATCGAGTTCGCGCAGATTGAAGTAGTCGCCCGCCAGCTGCGAAGTGACCAGCAGGCGCACGTTTTCCAGGTCGGCTGCGTTTGCCTGATAGGAGGCTTCCGCCGCTTCGATGCTGCGGCGCCGCTGGCCAAAAAGATCGACTTCGTAGCTAACCGTGAACGGCAAAATGTAAGTGCTCTGGGTCGCCGGCTGCAAAGTGACCGGCACGCCATTGGTGGGCCGATTGCCGGAGAGACGTTGGCGTTGCACGCTTGGCGCGGTGCTCGCGGTCGGGAAAAGCGTGGATACCTGAATGGCCGCGGTCGCCCGAGCCTGTTCCAGGCGCGCGATGGAGACTTTTATGGTTTGGTTGGCTTCCAGCGCGTCCTTCTCAAAGGCGTTTAGCTCGTCGTCGTGAAAAACGCTCCACCATTGCCCTTTGGGGAGGGCGTCCTTGGGCGCGCTTTCGCGCCAGGGCTCGGCCAAGTCCCATTTCGTAGGAACCGGAGCTATCGGGCGCTTGTAATTGGGACCCACGATGCAGCCGCTGGCGAAAATCGCGGCCGCGAAGAAAAGTGCAAGCGGCGGAAACCGGCGAGACCTACCCCACAAGGGCGAAGAACAGAGATGAAACTTTTTCCAGCGCCGCATTACTGCTTCTGTTCTCCGTTGCCGCCCGGCTCGAGAGTTTGCGCGACTTGCTTGACGTTGACCTGGATGCCTTCCTCGAGCGAGTCGGCGGGATTGAGCACGATCCAGTCGCCGGCGTCGAGACCCTGAAGCACTTCGAGCGTGGTGCCGTAGTCGCGTCCAATGGTGAGGGGCCGCAGATGAGTCTTGTGATCCGCATCGACGACCACCGCGCGCAGGCCTTCGGCGCGGAAGAGCAAGGCATTCACCGGCACTTGCAGGCGCGCGCCGGTCACTTTGACGAGCAGGTGCACCTGGGCATAGCCGCCGGGCAGTAATTGTGCAGCGCGGTTGGGCACGTCGACCTCGGTGTTGAGAGTGCGGCTGGCCAGATCGATGGCGTCCGCGGTGCGTACCACTTTGCCCTGGAATTTCTGGCTGGGGAATTGCGTCAGCTCGAGAAACGCGCCCAGGCCGGGACGAATGGCGGATGCGTAGACTTCCGGAACGCTGACGTAGGCGCGTATGGGATCGGTCTGCGCCAGGAAAAAGAGCTCCTGCGCGCTTCCGCCGTTGCCGGCGTTAATCAGGTTGCCGATGTCGATGTTGCGGCGGGTAATGACACCGCTGAAGGGCGCATAAATGTGTTTGAAGGATTCCAGCTCTTCCAGCCGCCGCACATTGGCCTCGCTGGATTGCACGGTGGCTTTTTTCGCGGCGTAGTCGCCGACCGCGTTGTCGACTTCCTGCTTCGAGACACCGTCGGTCTTGATCAATTCTTCGTAGCGTGTGGCGGTGATCTTGGAGAGATCGGAGTTGGCCTGCGAAGTATTCAGTTCGGCGCGCGCTTGCGAAAGCTGCTGGTCGACTTCCGGTGTGTCAATGTCCGCGAGCATCTCGCCCTTTTGCACCCGGCTCCCGATGTCGTGGTACCACGTCTTCACATAACCGGTGGTCCGGGCGTAGATCGGCGATTCCACATAGGCTTGCAACGTGGATGGCAGAACCAGGTCTTCCTGCCCGAGCGCGGCGATCGGATGGATTACGGAGACGGTGGGAACGGCCAGCTTTTCGGTTTCGTTGGCCAGCGCTTCGTATTGCGAGCGGCGCTGCATCAGCGTGATGGCTCCGACGATGACCAGGACAATGACTACGGCAATGAGCAACAGAAAAAGGCGGCCGCCTTTCCGAGGCGTCCGGTCTTCATAACCTGATTCGTACTGCGAGTTGCCTTCCCTGGTCATTCTCCGCTCCACTCGACTTTTTAATTCTAATCCGTTTAGGCGCCCTGCGGCGACATCTCTGACGATTCGCGGGTCCTCTTGCGGTCCCGGCGCCCATGGATGATGGAAAAGACGCAGGGGACGAAGAAAAGTGTCGCGAAGGTCGCAAAAAGCAAGCCGCCGATGACCGCGCGGCCGAGCGGCGCATTTTGCTCGCCGCCTTCGCCCAGCCCGATGGCCATGGGCACCATGCCGATGATCATGGCCAGCGCGGTCATGATGACGGGACGCATGCGCACGAAACCTGCCTCCAAGGCGGCGTCGAACGCGTTCTTCCCTTCATTCATCTGCTCGCGCGCGAAAGACACCATCAAGATGCTGTTGGACGTGGCCACGCCCACGCTCATGATCGCCCCGGTCAGCGAGGGCACATTCAGCGTGGTGTGCGTGATCAAAAGCATCCAGCAAATTCCCGCCAGCGCTCCGGGCAGCGCGGTGATGATGATGAAGGGATCGAGCCAAGACTGAAAATTCACGACGATGAGCAAATAGACCAGGACGATGGCGCCGATCAATCCGAAACCGAGTCCCGTGAAGGAACTCTTCATCGTCTGCACTTGCCCGCGAATCACCGTCTGAGTCCCTCGCGGGAGCTGCGGTTGGATATCCTTCACCAGCTTCGCCACTTCATCGGAAACGCCGCCTAAATCGCGTCCATAGACGGCGGCGTACACGTTGATCATCGGCTGGGAGTTGAAGTGAGAAACCACCGCCGGCCGGGAAGTCGTGGAAGTAGTTACGAGATTGCCCAAAATCTGCGACGGAATGCCGGGAGTGGTCGAGGTTACTGGCGTATTCTGCAGCTCTTGATAGTTGTCCATGCGGTATTGCGGCGTTTGCACGGCGATGTTGTAGCTGATGCCGTTTTTCGGGTCCAGCCAGAAGGCCGGCGCGGTCTGGAAACTGGAACTTAGCGACACCAGCACGTTCTGGGCGATGTCCCTGGCCTGCAGGCCGACGGACTGGGCGCGGGTGCGGTCGATGTCCATGTGCAGTGTGGGTTCGTCGAAGGCTTGCTGTACGTGCACATCCACCGCGCCGGGAATGTGACGAATCTCGCGGGCCAACTTTTGCGCGGCCACGAAGTTGGCCTGCTGATTGTTCCCCATGAAAGCGACATCGATAGGCGCGGGCGTCCCGAAATTCAGAATTTGCGTGACGATGTCGGCCGGCTGGAAAAAGAACTGGGTGCCGGGAAATCTTCGCGGCAGCTCCTGTCGAAGTTCGCTGATGTACTCGCCGGTGGGGCGCCCGCGCTCTTCCTTGAGCTGCACCAGAATTTCGCCGTCGGCGGTGCCGAAGGTGCCGGAATTGCTGTAGCTGAGGTTGAGTCCGCTATAAGGCACCCCAAGATTGTCGAGGATGGTTTGCAGTTCGCGAGAAGGAATGGTCTCGCGGATCACGCCGTCGATCTGGTCGGCCAGGCTGGCGGTTTCTTCAATCCGCAGGCCGGTACGCGCGCGGAAATGCAAGCGGATTTGCCCGGCGTCAATCTTGGGGAAAAAGTCCCGGCCCAGAACGAAAATGAGCCCGGCCGAGAGAATGCAGAATCCCAGGAAAAAACCGGAGAAGACGAAAGAGTTTTCCAGCGCGGTTCCCAGGGCGCGCCGGTAGCCCTCCCGGAATCTCTCGAAGTTCCGCTCGAATCCCTGCTGATATCGCCGCAGAAGGCCTGGTTTCTCGCCGCGATGCTCTTCCGGAATGTACTCGTCCTCGGAACTCAGAAGATACATGGCCATGGTCGGGACGATGGTGCGAGACCACATATACGACGCCAGCATCGCAAAGGAGACCGCTTCGGCCAGCGGCACGAACAGATATCTGGCCACGCCAGACAGGAAAAACATGGGCAGGAACACGATGCAGATGCACAGGGTCGAAACAAACGCCGGCACCGCGATCTGCTGCGCGCCGTCCAGAATGGCCTGAACGGTCTCCTTGCCCATGGCCAGATTGCGATTGATATTCTCGATTTCCACCGTGGCGTCGTCGACCAGAATGCCGACGGCCAAAGCCAAGCCCCCCAGGGTCATGATGTTGATGGTCTCGTGCAGCGCGCTCAGCAGCAGGATGCTCACCAGGATAGACAGGGGGATCGAAGTGGCGATGATCAGCGTGCTCTTCCAGTTGCCGAGGAACAGCAGGATCATGATGGCCGTCAAGCAGGCGGCGATGATGGCTTCGCGAATGACGCCCTGGATGGACGCGCGCACGTAGAGCGATTGATCGAACAACAGCGTGACGTGCAGGCTCTCCGGCAGCGAAGAAGCATAATTCTTCAGCGTCTCTTTCAGGCGGCTGACGATGTCCAGCGTGGAAGCGCTGCCCGTTTTGTACACGGACATCAGCACGCCGCGCTGGCCGTTGGCGCGCACGACGTTGGTTTGCGGCGAAAAACCGTCGCGGATGTGCGCCACTTCGCGCATGTAGATGGTCGCGCCGTTTACGGTCTTCACCGGCAGGTCGTTCAGCTCGGCGACCGTCTGCGGGCTGCCGTTCATTTCGACGGTGTACTCCAGCGTTCCCAGCTTCGCGGTGCCGGTCGGCAGGATCAGGTTCTGGGTGTTGACGGCGTTGACGATGTCCACCGGGGACAGCCCTTTGGACTGCAGCAGGGTGGGATCGAGGTCCACGGCGATCACGCGCTGCTTTCCGCCGTAAGGGAAGGGCAGCGCGGCGCCCTGCACCGTCGCCAATTGCACGCGGATAAAATTGTTGCCGTAGTCGAAGACCGTTTGTTCACTGAGGCTGTCGCTGGTCAATCCAATCTGGATTACTGGAACGGTGGACGCGGAATAAATAGCCACGAGCGGCGGGGTCGTTCCCGGGGGCAGGTTTCGCAGGATGGTTTGCACGATCGCCGTGGTTTGCGCCATCGCGGTCTGAATATTGGCGTTAGGCTGGAAGAAAATCTTGACGACCGCGATTCCGTTGAGGGATTGCGATTCAATGTGTTCGACGTCGTTGACCAGCGTTGTTACGGCGCGCTCGGACCCGGAGGTGATGCGCTGCTCCATTTCCTGGGGCTGCAGGCCCGTATAATTCCACACCAGGCTGATGACCGGGATGTTGATTTCCGGAAAGATGTCGACCGGGGTGCGCGGAACCACCACGAACGTGAGCAACACGATGACCAGCGCCATCACGATGAAGGTGTAGGGTCTCGCGAGCGCTAATCGGACTATCCACATAGATTTACGGTTTTCCGTGCAGGCGAGCTACGAGGATCGCCTCAGCCACCGCCGTCGGTGCGTTACGTGCTTACTTCCTGTTAGATTCGCCGCGGCATTTCTTTGGGTACGTCCCGGGTCTAACGTGTTCCAGTATACGAGATAGCCATCTCCGAGCCAATTGCCAGTGGTCCGGGCATCTTGATAAGTATATCTCTATCAAGCAGTTAGAAGGCGCCCAGGAACCGGGAGAAAAAGATAACCCTGGGTTTGGATGCCCGGATTTGGGCCGCTGTTACAACTTCCCGAGGACAAAGCCATGCTTGAGCCGGTCAAGCATTTCGGGGTCACTTGTGCGTCATGGTAAAGACGCCGTCCCAGCCAGAGGGTGGCTCGTCGAAGAGGTAGTCCTGGCAGCGCTTCCAATAGGCGCGTGACGGGCCGTCACCGGGCCACTTGGCGATGATGCCTTCAAAGGCGCGTTGCGCTTCATTCCATTGGCGCTTTTGGTAGAACGCGCGGGCCTGCGCAAATAGCTCGATGCGCGTATGCAGGTCCTGTGTGGCGCCGCCAGCAGTGAGTTCGGCGGTTCGGCCGATCAGTTCGTAGATGGCGGCGGGCTGCAGCTTGCCTTTCACGCGGATCAAGTCCAGCTCGCGGAAGAGGAAGCCGGAGTCTTTGGCGGCTTGATAGGTGGTCTCGTTGGCGAGGATATGGGTGCCGTATTCCTTGTTCAGGCCTTCGAGCCGCGAAGACAGGTTTACGGCGTCGCCCAGAGCGGTGTAGCCGTAGCGCAGCACGGAACCCATGTTCCCGACGCTGGCGACGCCGGTATTCAGGCCGATGCCGATGTCGAGATGCGGTTTGCCCTCGGCCTCCCACTTCTTTTGCATCTCTTGGACGCGCTTCATCATTTCCAGGGCAGTATCACAGGCACGGGCGGCGTGCCCCGGCTCTTGATAAGGTGCGCCCCAGAAGGCCATCACCGCGTCTCCGATGTATTTGTCCAGCGTGCCTTGATACGCGAAAACGATCCGCGTCATGTCCGAGAGGTACTGGTTCAGGAATAAAGCGAGGTCTTGCGCGTCGAGTTTTTCGGAAATGGTGGTAAAGCCGCGAATATCACTGAACATGACAGTGATGTCGGTCTTCTTGGGCTGGACTAGATCAGGGTTCACCAGCAGGCGGCGGATGACCTCAGGGCTCAAATATTGTCCGAAGGCGCTGCGCACGCGGCGCTTTTCCTTTTCCTCAATCAATACGCGATAGAGCGAGACGAGGATTACGTTGCCCATGAGGGTCGCTGCAGGAACGATAAAGTTCAGCCACGAGCCACGCAGGAACGCCAGGTAGTCCACAGCCGCAAGCGGCGCCAACAGTCCGAAGCCGAACCACATCCAGCGCGGGGAGACCAGCGCCATCCAGATGCCCAAAGGGATCCCGAAAAACAGGATCAATAGCGCATCGATAAGAGCCTCTTTCGCTCCCCGCTTGAGAAACCCTTGATTCAGAATATTGTCTATGACGTTGGCGTGAATTCCGATCCCCGGATAATCCGTTCCGCCGTAGGGAGTGGGCCGAAGGTCGCCTATGCCCGTAGCCGTAGCGCCAACGAGCACGATTTTATCGCGGAACTCTGCCGGTCGAACCTTGCCCTCGACGACGTCGGCGATGGAATGGTGTGGAAAGGTGTCGCCCCACGGACCCTGGTAGTTAATGAGGATTCGTCCCAGGTCATCAGGACGGACGCGCGTGCCGGGACCAAGCTCGATGTCATAAATTCCGGTTTGGCCATAACGGAGAATTGTGGCGCTATCCGGGATTCCCAGATAGGCGCGCACGGTCATGATGTCGAGCGAAGCGTAGAGGTCCCAGTCTTCGGGGTTTTTGGATCTTCCGAATGGCAAGACCGTCACGGCGTGACGTACGACGCCGTCCGGGTCGGGAGGGGCGTTGAAGAAACCCGTCCACGACAGACCTCCTCCGAGTGCGGTTGTCAATTCGTCGATATTAGCTTCCGCGCCGCGGGGTAGTAGTCCAGCTCCCGCGAACTCCTCAAACAGGTGCAACCGGTCTTCCTTTTTTGATCCTTCGCGGATTCCGAGGACTTGGGGAAAGGCGAAGAAGGCCAGCTGATCGGCATACGCATCCAGAGTGGCGCCACTGATCTCTTCCAGATCGGCTTCGGTGTAGAGGAAGAAGTTGCCGAGGATCACCGGGCCGAAGCGACGAATAGAGGCAGCGAACTTCTTGTCGGCGTCGAATTCGGCGGCGATCTTCTCGACTTCAGCCATAAGCTTCGGGTCAACGGACTGGCCGGCCTTTTGTTTTTTATCGAGCTCGCTCCACAATGCCCGAATCGGCAAGGAACTTTGGTCGGGTTTGCTGAAGGTGATGTCGAATGCGACGACCTTTGCGCCGTCGTCGTGCAGAACATCGAGCATCTTGGCGAAATGGACGCGCGAAAAAGGCCACTTGCCCAAAACCTCTTGTGCATGCTGGTCGATGTCCACGATGACGATGCGGGGATCGGGATGGGAAAACCTCTTGGGCCGGTAGCGGAAGCGGGTGTCCAGGGAATCGAGTTCCAGCCGCTCGATGAACTCGGAGATGGGGGCTTTTTTTTCCTGAACGAAAACGTAGTAGTAGAGGCCCAGGCCGACGGTGGTTATGGCCACACTGAGGAGAAACGAGACCCGGTGGCGCCACCAGGATTGCAGCAATTCATAGAGATGGAAAACGCCGCGGCGCTGCCAGAAGCCGCCTGAAGGAGCCGTGGCCATCACTTTTGGCTACGCGGCATGTCGTTTGGCGCCACTAGTCGCGGAAAACGAAATTCATCCGCAGGCCGCAGATTTCCAGCAAGTCGCCGTCGTTCAGGCGCACCGGCCCGGAAATCGCTATGCCATTAACGGTGGGAACCTTATCGCCAGGTCCGATGTAGTAGCCGTCATCGCGCTGATTGATCTGCGCGGCCAGTTGCGGCTTGAACCAGCCCTGCAACCGCACCGTGGCCATCTTGGACTTGCCGATCACCGTCAGCTTGTTGGTGATCACATATTCCTTCTGGTCGGAGTTGCCGCTCAGGACCACCAGCGTGGGCATCTTCAGACGGCCCACGGCGAATTGCGAACGTTCGCCCATGGCCGCGGCTTGCTGCAGCATTTCGCGGCGCACTTTGGTGTCCAGCACCATGGTCTCGTTGATGCGTGGAGCGCTGGCTTTGCGCCCGGAATCCCAGGCTACGGGAGCGTCCCCGGAGGCGTCGACCTTGATGTGGTGCTTGCCGATCCAAATGGAATCGCCGTCGTGCAGCGTGGCGCGCTCGACACGCAGATCGTTCACAAAGGTTCCATTGAGGCTGGCGAGGTCTTCGACGACCAGGCGCCCAGCCTCGAAATAAACGCGTGCGTGATAGTTGGACACCGCCAGGTTGTCCACCGGCAAGTCGTTGTCCGGCGAGCGCCCGATCCCTACGGGGCGGCTTCCGACGGGCACCTCTTTGACCAATTTTTCCTCGAACATCAAGCTGAGCTTTGCCATCTTACTTTCCTCCTGCTGAGCCGTTGGCCGCGGATTCTTTGCGCGTTCCACGGCGCAGCCACGAGAACCATCCCTTGGACTCCATATCGACGCGAGCGACGACAACGGTAATGTTGTCCGCGCCTCCCTGTTCGTTGGCCAGATTCACGAGCTTTTCGGCGGCCTTGGCCGGGTCCGGCTCGCTTTGCAGCGTTCCGGCAATCTCGGGTTCGGTGACCATGCGCGTCAAGCCATCCGAGCAGAGCAGCAAAACGTCGCGACCGAACAAGGCCTGCTCTTCCGCGTCTACTTCAATTTCCGGATGTGCGCCGAGCGCGCGCAAGAGGACGCTTTGCATCTCGCTGCGTTCGGCTTCCGCGGGAGTCAAAATACCCCGGCGCACCTGCTCGGCCACCAGCGAGTGGTCATTGGTAAGCTGCTGCAAGGAGCCGCTGCGCAGCAGATAGGCCCGGCTGTCGCCGACGTGCGCCAGGCTCAACTTGGCATCGTCGACCCAGATGGCGGTTACGGTGGCGCCCATGCCATGCTGCTCCGGATTTTTTTGCGCCGATTCGTGGATCGCTTTGTTGGCCAGGTGCACGGCGCTGGACAGGCGCCTGGTTTTTGCGCTCCAGGTGGCTGGCATGTCGCCAAAAACCGCGGTAGCGTCCTTGTCTTCCGGGGCTGCTGGCGCCATGCAATGCTTCACGATGGTCTCCACGGCCAGGGCGCTGGCGATTTCGCCGTGCGCTTCGCCTCCCATGCCGTCGGAGAGGACGAAAAGGTTCAGCGGCTCGACAATGCGGAAGCAATCCTCGTTGTTGGCACGCACGCGTCCAACATTGGTCACGCCGCCGCTGACAATCTGCAAAGAGGCCTCTGGCTTTCCACGGGCTGCCGCAGACCCACACCCCTGCCTGGCAACCCTGCTACCCAAAGCTAGCAGACCCGTGAGTGAGGCGAAAGGCTGTGAACCCTACTAATTACTCACCTTTTCGCCACTCCGGACTTGCCGAGGGAGCAAAGGGGCCCGTTCTGTTCGGGCCCAACACCTTTGCGGAGAGCGATTCCGCTATACTTTTTCCTTTCCTTAGAGAGTTTTAAGTTCAGCGGTACCAGGAATGTGGCAGCTGCTATGACCAGGGCCCAAAAAACCTCCCGAAAGCGCTCCTCCGGCTCACACCGCAAGATGAGCGCCGCCAAGGCCAACCGCGACTTCGCCGAGCTGAACCAGATTGGCATCGCGCTTTCGGAAACGCGCGACGTCGACCAATTGTTGGCTCTCATCCTGACCAAGGCCCGCGAAATCACCGGCGCCGATGCCGGTTCGCTGTACGTGGTCGAAGAGGCCGGCCAGTCCTCCAGCCCGCCAGCCGAAAGCGAGGGAAGCTTGCGCTGGCTGCGTTTCAAGCTGGCGCAGAACGATAGCGTGGAGTTTCCGTTCAGCGAGCATACCCTACCCATCACCGAAGACTCGATGGCTGGCTACTGCGCCTTGCATGGAGAGGTAATCGAGCTGGCCGACGCTTATCGCATACCCAAGAACCGACCCTTCCGGTTTAATTCATCATTTGACGCGCAGAGCGGTTACCGTACGCGCTCGCTGGTGGCCTTGCCGATGAAAAACGGGAAAGGCGAAATCTTGGGAGTGCTGCAGCTGATCAATTGCAAGCGCCATCCCAAGGCCCGACTCAGGAACGCTGCGGGTGTCTTGCGCAATGTTCATCCCTTTCCCAAGCGCGCGGTGGTACTAGGTTTGTCGCTGGCGTCGCAGGCCGCCGTCGCCTATGAAAATTCGCGGCTGTATCGGGACATCGAGAATCTTTTTGACGGCTTCGTGAACGCCGCGGTGAAGGCCATCGAGCAGCGCGACCCCACAACTTCAGGCCATTCCCAGCGCGTGTGCGACATGACCTTGGCGCTAGCTACCGCCGTTGGCCGCGAGTCCGGCGGTCCCTACGGGGATGTGCGCTTCTCACGCGAACAGATGAAAGAGCTGCGCTACGCCGCGCTGCTGCACGATTTCGGAAAAGTGGGCGTGCGCGAGGAAGTACTGGTCAAAGCCAAGAAGCTCCGCCCGCTACAGTTTTTCCGGGTGCTCGATCGCTTCGACTATATTCGCCGCGATATCCAAGCGCGCACAGCGCAACAAAAGGTGGACGCGTTGCTCGCGCTGTCCCGCAAAGAGGCCGCGGCGCGCCTGCTGGCGCTCGACGCGGAAGCCGGCAGGCTGCTGCACGAACTCGATCGCTACGCGGAGTTCATCGCCCGGGCCAACGAGCCGACCATACTTCCGTCGAGCGATTTCGGGGTTCTCGATGAGATCGCGCGAAAAACCTATCGCGACGGTGGCGGCCAGGAACGCCCTTACCTGACCGCGGAAGAAGTACGATTCCTCTCGATCGCTCGCGGGAGTCTCGACCCGGACGAACGCCGCCAGATCGAATCGCACGTTGTCCACAGCTTTAACTTTTTAACGCAGATTCCGTGGACGCGGGAGTTTCGCAACATTCCGGAAATCGCCAGGTCCCACCACGAAAAGTTGAACGGCAAAGGCTATCCGATGGGCCTGACCTCCATGGAAATCCCGGTACAGGCCAAGATGATGACCATCTGCGACATCTTCGACGCGCTGGCCGCTTCCGACCGTCCGTACAAGCGCGCGGTGCCCATCGAGCGCGCCCTGGAAATCCTCGAGCATTGCGTGCGCGACGAGGAAATCGACGCGGATTTGTTCCGCATGTTCGTGGCTGCGAGAGTGTACGGCATCGTTTCCAAGTAAATTTGAGCGGCGGCGCCACCCAGGCAGTCGTGTCCAGCCGATTTTGCGTCGGGTGTGAGGAGTTATTTTTCGGTACAATTCCAACATGCCCCCGCGCCGGCCGCTGGTCTTCTCCATGTTGTCCGCCCTCCTCGTGGCGCTCTGCGGCCTGCCCGCGTCTGCGCAACAGCCGCCGCCCGCGTCGGCCGCCCGCATCCTGCTATTGCCGCGGCGCATCGTTTCCGGCGAACGCGCCACGCTGGCGGTGCTCGACGTCAACGGCCGCTTGACCCCCGGCGTGGGAGTAAAATTCTCGAACGGCGACCGCCTGACCACCGACGTTACCGGCCGCGCTCTCTTTGTGGCGCCCTTGAATCCGGGTGTCATTTCGGCCGCAATCTCGGGCCGTCCGGGCCGCGTATACACTACGATCCTCAGTCCCACAGAGGCGTCCTCGCTCTCCTTGGACGTTTCCCTGGCGCCGCGCATCGCGTCCTTAAGCGACCGCTTCGAGCTTTCCGGCAACGGATTCTGCGGCGACGCCGACGCCAACCACGTGACCATTGGCGGCCAGTCCGCGTTGGTGCTGGCGTCTTCGCCCACGTCGCTCCAGGTGCTTCCGCCCAGCGACCTCGATCCCGGCGCCGCTGCCGTGGAAATCAGTTGCGCCAAGCGCAGCGCGCCGGCTTTTTCCGTTAAGTTTGTCGCGCTGGCGCTGGAGGCGGATTCGTCGCCCCTCGCTCCCGGCGACCATCGCACCTTGACCGTTCGCATTCAGGGCACCTCCTCGAAGGTTCCCCTGGAGGCTCACAATCTCGCCCCGGATATTGCCGATCTCAGTGGCGGGAATCCCGCGCGGGCGACCAGTTCCGGCGGTGAAGAGAATCTCGCCAAGTTTCAGCTTGTAGGGCGCCAAAAGGGAAGCTTCGTCGTTTCGATCCGGCTGCTCCCGACGCAGGCTGCTCCGCGCCCCTGAAACCCGCTCGATTAGGGCCGCTCCACTTCACGCTTTGGCACCTTCGCGGCCAGGAGCTCCAGAGCGCGGTCCAGCGTTTGCCGCTTTTTCCAAAAATCCTTCCACAAATCGCCGATTTCGCTAACGCGTTCCGGAACATTTTTCAGATTCCATTTCTCGGGAGAAACCGATTTCATGAGTTCCTCCGGACTGAGCGGACAGGAAACACCAGCCTTTGGAAAGGCTCGCACCGAATACACGGAAGCCAGCGGCTTCCCCCGCGCATTTTGCAGAGCATCAATCAGCACGCGGCCATCGGGACGATTCTTCACCGTGCGTTCGAACGTGACCAGTTTCGGAAGCTCCGCCGCCGCCAACCGGCCGACGACTTCCGCAAAGGTTCTCGTCTGCTCGTACGTATAGCGCGGCTCCAACGGCACGAAGATGTGAAATCCAGAAGCCCCCGACGTTTTCAAGAAGCAAGTCAATCGAATCGATTTGAGCAGGCCGTAAATTCCCCGAGCCACTTCCAGCACCGTGGAAAATGGAGTCTGCGGAGTCGGATCCAGATCGAAAAAGACATAATCGGGATTGTCCTGTGTCTTTGCGCGGCTGGACCAGGGATTGTGATCGATGCACCCAAGATTCGTAAGATAGAGCAGCGCCGCCCGGCTGTTGGCCATCAGGTACTGCATATCGCCGCCGCGCTCATCCGAATAGACCGTAGCGGTTTCCATCCAATCCGGAATGAACGACGGCGCCTCTTTCTGAAAAAACACTTTGCCGTCCACGCCATCAGGATAGCGCCGCATCACCAATGGCCGGTCTTTCAAGAAAGGCAGAATGTATTCGGCCATTCGATAGTAGTAGGCCAGGAGGTCGCGTTTCTTCAGCCCCACTTGCGGGAAGTAGATTTTGTTCAGGTGAGTCAGGTGCACTCGCTGGCCATCCGACTCCACATCCAAAGATTCGGAGGTCCCGCTGCCCAACTCTTGCCCCGCATCTCGCGACGCCGATGCACCCGCCGCCGAGCGAGGTTTGCTGGCTTTCTTCGGTTGCTCTTCCTCTTGCGTAGGCGCCACTGCTGCGAAGGTGCACTCTTCCGCCGTCTGGTCATTCCGCAGGGACAAGAACACCGGCACGCGCAGGTGCGTGTCTTCGGTCCAATTTCCGTACTTCACGCGCGCGACCAATTCCGGTTTCACCCACTGTACTTCTTCGCGCAGCACTGGGACTTGCCGGAACGCTGAGCGAGAAACGCGCAATTCCTGCAGCCGGTCGAAAATCGATTTTTGGAGCTCCTCGTCAAATCCGGTGCCCACGCTGCCGATAAACTTCAGTTCACGCTTTTCATACAACCCTAGCACCAGCGCGCCAAAGTACTTCCGGCTTCCGCGCCCCGCGGTATACCCGGCCACCACCGCGTCCAACTCCTTGACGATCTTGATCTTCACCCACGAAGAAGTGCGCGCACCCGGATACGGGCTATCGGTCAGCTTCCCGATGATTCCTTCCAGCCCCTTCTCGCGCGCAGCCTCAAACAGCCCCACGCCTTTTTCCAGGATATGGTCTGAGTAGTGGAGTCGTTCGTCGGGAATCAGGACGCGCTTCAGCAGTTCCTTGCGCTCCAGCAGTGGCGACTCTCGCAAGTCGAATCCATCCGCATAAAGAAGATCGAAGAAGAAGTAGTTCACCGGCACGGACTGCACCAGCTTCTGCGAAGGATTCTGCGCGCCCAGGCGATTTTGCAGCTTTTGAAAATCGCTGCGGCCGTCCTCGTTCAGCGCGACGATCTCTCCGTCAGCGATCACATCGGTAGCGCGAAAATGTTTGCCGAGGTCCTTAAACTCGGGGTATTCCCGCGTGACGTCGCGTCCAGAGCGCGCCCATAGGGTCACTTTCCCGTCATGAATCTGCGCCACCGCGCGCACTCCATCCCATTTTATTTCGAATAGCCAATTCGGATCGGAGAACGGCTCCTCCTTTAATTGCGCCAGCGTCACCGGAACGCCTTTGGGCATCTCCGGCATCGGGGCTTTGATCGCTCCGGTGATCGCCGAGGGATCGCGCGCGAAAGGCCGCGAGCCGGCGTCGCGGCCCTCGGCGATGTCCTGCAGAGTTCGCCCGGTGACAACCGACTCCCCATGCTCCTCCGCGTCCCAGTTGGCATCGGCAAACGAATCGCGGTGCTTGATCAGCAGCCACTCGTTCTTGGTGCCGGGTTTCCTTAGTTTCACCAGAACAAAACTTCCGCGCAGTTTTTCGCCGTTGAGCTGGAATTTCAGTTCTCCCTTGGCCAGTTGATCCTGCGCACTAAGAGCGCCCTCCGGCGTGTAAGTTCCTTCGTCCCAGACGATGACCTCGCCCCCGCCGTACTGCCCCTTGGGAATGGACCCTTCAAACGTTCGGTACTCGTAGGGATGATCTTCGACCTGCATGGCCAGCCGCTTGTCGCCGGGATTTAGCGACGGCCCTTTCGGAACCGCCCAGGACTTCAACACGCCGTCCAGTTCCAAGCGCAAATCGTAATGGAGGCGCGTCGCGGCGTGTTTTTGCACCACAAACACGCGGTCTCCGCTTGGTTGGACGGTGCCCTTGGGCTCCGGCGTGCGGTCGAAGCTGCGCTTCTTGTGGTACTCCTTCAGCGTGGCCATAGGGCTAGCATACGAGGAGGATGCCTCCGCGATTTAGATAAATCGCCAATGACAACTCTACTTCGCGGATGTCGAGGTGGGGAGGGCCAGAGGAATTTGCTCCCCTTCCATGGAAGCCGGCGGAGTCCCGCCGTTTACCACACTCGCCAAGGTGTTCTGCGCTTTCTCGAAGCGCCGGTCGGCTTCGGAGTAGCTCTGCTGCGCGTTCTTCAGGTGCGTGCCAAGTTTCTCGAATACATCCGCGAACGTCTCGACTTGCTTTTGTACCCCGGACAGGTTTGCCAGCAAGCGTTTGGCATTTTCCTCAATCTGCATCCCGCGCAATCCCATGGCGATCACGCACAGAGTCGCGTACAGCGTGTTGGGCGACACCGCAATGATCTTTTTGCTCCGGCAATACTCGTCGATTTGCAGGCCCTTGCCGTCGGAGCTGTTCAACATTTCGCAATACACGTTTTCGGAAGGCACGAACATCAGCGCCACGTCCAGCGTGCCCTCGTCGGGAACGATATATTTCTTGGCGATGGAGTCCGCGTGCCCCTTCACGGCGTTGGCGAAGGCCCGGCGCGCTTCGTCGCCCTCGGCACTGATGCGCCGAAAAGCGTCCAGTGGAAACTTGGAATCGATGGCCATCAGCTTGTTGTCGCGCAGAAAGACCGCTGCATCGACAGCTTCTCCGCTGGAAAAGCGGTACTGCATGGCGAACTGCGACGCCGGCAGGGAATCTTCCAATAACCGCTGCAGTGTGACTTCACCGAGCAAACCTCGCGTCTTGGCTCCGCCCAGGATGCTTTCCAGCGATTGTGTCGCCTGCGACAATCCCCGGCTTTGTTCCTGTACTTCGCCGATTTGCCTCTGAATCAACCCGATCTGCTCGCGAGTATTTTTCAGTTCGGTCGCAATGGCCGTTTGGCCCTGCGATGCGATCTGCGCCGAGTTGGTCACGCCGTCCTGCAGCGCTTTGGTGACGCCCTCCAGCCGCTGGGACACCGTTTGTCCCATGGTCTGTATTTGCCCGGTGCTCTGCGCCTGCGCCGTGGCCACGGTCTGCAGGTCTCTCCGCAATTCGCCCAGCTGGTTTTCCAGCGCATCGTTTTTCTTCTGACCCTGCGCGCTCTGCAGCACCAGCCAGATCACCAGCGCAGCCAACAGGATCGCGATGCCAATCAATACAACGTTCATGGTTATGAGCGGCGCAAAACGGCCGGCATTTCTCCCCTTGGTCCACGGGAAACGATATAACTACTCTACGCGCACTTTAGGGTTTCTAAAACTCCCGCCGCCAAAAAAGAAGGGCCTCGCTTTCGCGAGGCCCGAGGCTGCACATGGTTTGAATCCGCCTTGATCCCTGGCGCCTTTTACCAGACCACCTTCAACGCGAACTGGAATTGCCGCGCGTCATAAGACGCCGTCGGCTGCCCCGCGCTGCAAGTCGAACTGGACCCCGGATCGCAAAGCTGGTTGACCGCCGCCACGTTCAGCCGGTTGGTCAGGTTGAAAGCGTCCGCGATCACATCCAGCTTAAACCGTTCGCCCAGCGCGAATCGCCGCGACAAGCGCAGATCCATCTCGAAGAATCCCGGCGTAGTAAACGGATTGCGTCCCAGGTTGCCGTCACACCCGGCCGGGGGCGTTACACCGGTCACCGTGAAAGGCGCACCAGCGTTGGTCAAGCAGGTGCTCGGCAGCGCAAACGTCACCCCCGGCAGAAACGCCGAAGTCGCCGTCGGTCCGCCTGCTCCTACCGAGGGCCGCCCGTTCGATGCCCCCAAATCCAGCCGGTAATCCGTGCCCGTAATTACCGTGTACGGCCGCCCGGAAGCCACCTCGATGATTGGCGCCACGGTGAAGTCCCCGATGAAGTGCTTCCAAGCGCTGTCGCCGCTCTTCGCTCCAGGCGACTGGAACACCGCGCTGGTCACCCAGCGATGCCGCTGGTCGAAGTCCGAGTTGGAGCGTTCGTTGGAAGCGAAGCGGCTGTCTTGTGGTTCGAGGGGTGACTGCAGGTCCGTGGAATCGTCAATCGCGTGAGACCACGTGTAGCTCGATAGCACCTCAAACGAATGCGAGAAGCGCTTCTGCACGTTCACCGTCAGCCCGTGGTAGATCGAGCTTCCGTCCGAAAGCTGCGCGTCCACGCTGTTGAACGCCACCGGCACTCCGAACCCAGTCGGGTAGCCC